>ULYY01053565.1_pt1 | contig 28347 bp, 23 predicted proteins | sample 1962601 | NCBI WGS metagenome assembly ULYY01 (sample SAMEA4835875, study PRJEB28245) | human gut metagenome | biome: gut microbiome; material: fecal sample | place: Denmark | collected 2008 | reverse complement strand
GCGGGGTCAGAGAAGTAAGCCGCCACGTCCGCATCCAAACGCACGGTCTGCGTCTGCACGAACGCCTGACGATCAGCAAAGCGACGGGTTTCCACAGCCTTCGCACGGGGGCCGGAGCGATCCGCAAAGCGCGGTTCGTTGCGGTCAAAACGACGGAAAGCCGGACGGTCGCCGCCGAAACGACGTTCACCGCCGAAACGGTTGCCGCCAAAGCCGCCTTCGCGACGTTCACCGCCGAAGCGATTGCCGCCGAAACCGCCTTCACGGCGTTCGCCGCCGAAGCGGTCGTTGCGATCAAAACGACGTTCACCGCGGTCAGAATCAAAACGGCTGCCGCGATCGGCGAAGCGGTCATCACCGCCGAAACGGGGACGGCGTTCGCCGCGGTCGGCAAAACGGTCACCGGAAGAGAAACGACCGCGGGCGGGCTTTTCAGAGAAGCGGTCAAAAGAAGGCTGAGGCTTGCGTTCCATTTTCAATATCCTTAAAAGTAGACGGCGAACGGCTTCTCAAGGGCCGTCGCCCGGCTGATCCGCATCAATCGGAGGTCAGCATAAAAATTAAATTCGTCGCAGAATCAGCGGCGATAACAAATTGTCAAAAACTGGAGAAGAAAAAGATTTTTCTTCTGAGTAAACTAGGCGTCATCAGCGGAAGTTCTCGCGAGCTTTCAGCCGATACGAACAAATATCCTCAACAATAAAAAAGAGAGGTTTATATGCTGCAGGTCATTTTTCACGGTGTCGATCGTTCTCCCGCTATGGAAGCCGACATTGCCGAACGTCTGGAAGCTTTAAAGCGCTTTGACTCGACGATCGGCGAATGCAAGGTCACGATCTCCAAGGAAGGCCATCAGGGTCTGGGCTCTTTCTCCGTCAAAATCGATCTGGCGATGGCCGGCCGCAGCAACGTCGTCGCTCAGGAAAGCGACCCGGTTGCCACGGCTGCAGTGAACAAGGTGTTCGACACCATCCGCCGCGTCGTTAAGGACGAAAACGATAAGCGCCACGGCCGTTAAAGCCTTCGCTTAATTTTCTCCTTGCAGAGACCGCCCGCATTCACAGCAATCGGGCGGTTTTTTCTTTGCCTCAAAAAACTCAAAGCCCCGTTTGCAACTTACCCGGGGCGCCAAAAAGGTGTTCTTCGTTCAGTCAGATAACAAAAGAGCCCGCCGGAAACTCCGTAACGGGCTGATTCGGTTGGCGTCCCCAAGCGGATTCGAACCGCTGTACCGACCGTGAAAGGGTCGTGTCCTGGGCCTCTAGACGATGGGGACCCTGAACTTCTTGGTGGAGGATAGCGGGATCGAACCGCTGACCTCTTGCATGCCATGCAAGCGCTCTCCCAGCTGAGCTAATCCCCCCTCGAAGGAAGGGGGCATTATGAAGGACTTTTCAGCAGAATGCAAACGATCCGCCTGAATTAATTGATAGTTTCGAAAGAGTTCAATTGATTTAAAATAAAACTCAGTAGCTTTTAGGAAAAATATTTTTTCAAGCAAAGTCCCCGGCTGGCATAATAGCCTCTTTCCACCTTCATCACGCTCTTCATCATGGCCGTCCGACTTCCTCCCCCGCTCTTTGAAAGAAAGATCGTCTCCTTTCACGACCTCAAGGCCCGTGCCGCCGCACTTCCCCACCCCGTCGTGATGACGAACGGCGTCTTTGACATTCTGCACCGCGGACACGTCACGTACCTAGCCCAAGCTCGGGCTTTAGGTAAGAGCCTCATCGTCGCCGTCAACAGCGACGCCTCCGTCAAGATGCTCGGCAAAGGGGATGACCGGCCCATCAACACCGAAAGCGACCGTGCGGCCGTGTTGGCGTCCTTGGAATCCGTCGATCTCGTCGTGGTGTTTCCGGACAAAGTTCCCTTGAAGGTCATCGAAGAAGCGCACCCCGATATTTACGTGAAGGGCGGCGACTACCGCATCGAAGACCTGCCGGAAGCCAAACTCGTTGCCGGCTGGGGCGCCAAAACCGTTACGGTGGAATTTGAGTTCGCCCGTTCGACAACAGCGCTCTTGAAAAAAGTTCGGAGCGCCTGAATTACCCAGGACGCCCCGACTCTGAAGACGGACGCGGCGTCCGGTTCACTTTTTAGATTTTGTAGCCCGCCAAGCGCGCGTAGTGCACCGTGGCCGACAAGAAGCCCTGCTTGCTGCCGCAGTCAAAACGCTGTCCTTCAAAACGGTGCGCATAAGTTTTGCCGTCACCCAAGCGGGCTGCGATAGCGTCCGTCAGCTGAATTTCGCCGCCCACTCCGCGCTTACCGTGGCGGAGCGTTTCGAAGATTTCCGGTTCCAGTACATAGCGTCCGATCACGGCCATGTCGGAAGGCGCATCCTTAGGATCCGGCTTTTCGACGATTTCCCGCACGACGGAGGTGGCCGCCTGCGGATCGTCCACGCCGACGATGCCGTACTTATTCGTTTCTTCATGCCGTACGTCCTGCACCGCAAGGACGCTGCCGCCCCCCATGTGCGTACGGGCTTCGATCAACTGTCCCAAGGCCGGCGTCTGCGAATACACCAAGTCGTCCGCAAGAATGACGCCGAAGGGTTCATTCCCTACGACGGGAGCGGCACAGAGCACGGCATGCCCCAACCCCAGCGGCTGCGGCTGACGGATGAAGATGAAATTCACACCAGCGGGCGTCACGGAATGCACGAGATCGAGCAACGCCGTCTTGCCCTTCTTTGCCAAATCATCTTCCAATTCCGGACTCTTGTCGAAATGATCTTCGATGGCCCGCTTGTAGCGGCCCGTAATAAAGATCATGTCGGTCACACCCGCTGCGGCCGCTTCTTCCACGGCGTACTGAATGAGGGGCTTATCCACGACGGGAAGCATTTCTTTCGGCATTGCCTTTGTAGCAGGCAGAAAACGCGTGCCGAGACCGGCCACGGGGAACACGACTTTGCGTACGGGTTTCATCTTTACTAACTTTTATCCAGAACGACTGCCCGAAACCGGCAGTCAATCGAGAGATTCTAACGCAGGCGCCAGTCTTAAAATCAGTGCCTCTTTGTCAACAAACGCAACCGTCGGAACCATGACTCCTTCCGTTTATGCCGTAGGCGACCTGCAAGGGTGCCTTGAAAGTCTCACGAATCTTTTGGAAATCGTCCCGGAAAACGCCCAACTGCTTTTTGTAGGCGACCTCGTCAACCGCGGCCCTGAATCGCTTGCCACCCTCCGTTACGTAAAGGGTCTCTGCGACGCCGGTCGCGCCCGAACGCTTCTCGGAAATCACGATCTGCATCTTCTTGCCGTCGCCGCAGGCGCCGGCAGCGTGCACCGCAAAGACACCATCGGTGAAATTCTGACGGCCCCCGACTGTGAAGACCTCATCGACTGGTTGCGCCGACAGCCGCTTTTAATCGACACCTCCGACACCGTATTCGTACACGCCGGCATTCCTCCCCGTTGGACGCTCGAGCAAGCCAAGACACTCGCTCATGAAGCCGAAACCCATCTGCAGGCCGACGATTGGAAAGACTATCTGCAGGGCATGTACGGCGCCGAAAATTTCCGCGACGACCTCACCGGCCCCGCCCGTATGAGAGCCATCTTCAACGGCCTCACCCGTATGCGGTTCATCGGTCCCGACGGCGAACCGGAATACAACCTCAAGGAAGGCGCCGACAAAGCCCCCGCCGGCTTCAAACCTTGGTTCGAATGCCGCCGACGCGTCACCAAACCCATCTGCTTCGGGCATTGGTCCACACTGGGGCTCATTCTGCGCCCCGACATCGTGGCGATCGACACCGGGTGTCTCTGGGGCGGGAAACTCACCGCCGTGCGCTTTCCCGACCGGAGGCTCTTTCAGGAAATCTGTCCGCAGTGGGCCGCCCCTGGTTGCTGAAAAAAAACACTTTTTTTGAGATCAACGGGCAACTTTTACCCGTTACAATCGACCGACTTACCTTACTGACGGGCGGCGTGCCGAAAGGTTCAGCCGCCTTCGCACTATGACGGAATGCAATACGGCCAACGAAACGTCGCTCATCACCATCCGAGGTGCCCGACAAAACAACCTTAAAAATGTGAACGTCGATATTCGACCCGGCACCCTCACCGTCATCACGGGGCCTTCAGGATCCGGTAAAAGTTCGCTCGCCTTTGACACCCTTTACGCCGAAGGCCAGCGACGCTACGCTGAAACGTTCAGTCCCTACGCCCGTCAGTTTTTGGAGCGCAGCGACCGCCCCAAGGTGGACAAAATCGACGGCGTTCCGCCCGCGATCGCCATCAATCAAAGCGGCACGGTGAGAACATCCCGCTCCACCGTCGGCACGATGACGGAATTGGACGATCACCTGAAGCTTCTCTTTGCTCATGAAGCGCACCTTTTTTGCCCCGACTGCGGCCGTGCCGTGAGCGAAATGGCGCCGGGCGACATGTGGAACGACCTCAAAACGTTCATGAGGACCTACCCCGATGCCCGCGTTTACGTTCTTTTCCCCGTTTTTGAACCAAAGGAAGGCAACGTGGAGCAACTGCGCGCCAACCTTTCTCGGCAGGGCTTCACCCACATCGAAGACGAAAAGAAAACCAAAGACGGCACGACGCTTTGGGTCGCCGCCGACCGCTTCAAGATGGAAAAAGCGACGGACGAGCGCGGCACGGAAGCTTTTGAAAAGGCCGGCAACAACGGCCTCGGTCCCGAAGAAGGCTTGATTCTCGTGCGGATCATTCCCGCCGACGCCGATCAGGTCGTGGAACGCCGTTATGCCAAAGGGTTGGTGTGTCCCGACTGCGGCACGACGTTCAAAGCCCCCAAGGCCGCGATGTTCAGCTTCAATTCGCCCGTCGGCGCCTGCCCCGAATGCCGCGGTTTCGGCCGCGTGATGGGACTCGACTTGAAGCTTGCGATTCCCGATCCGGACAAACCCATCAAGAGCGGGATCAAACTTTTTACAGGTCAGGCCGGCAAAGAAGCCGTCAAGGATCTCACGGAAGCCGCTCTTCACCGCAAACCGCACTTCAATATTCTCAAAAGTTGGAATCAACTCACTGAAGACGAACGTCTGTGGCTTTTAAACGGCGACCGTAAGTCAGGCGGCACGTGGTACGGCATTTACGGTTTCTGGAATTGGCTTGAGAGCAAAAACTACAAGATGCACGTGCGCGTCCTGTTGTCACGCTTCAGAAGTTACACGACGTGCCACGCCTGCGGCGGCGCCCGCTTAAAAGCCGACGCCATGAATTGGCGCGTCGGAAGCCGCGCGGCTGCGGACGCTGCTGTAACGGGCACCGACGGCAAAAACACCTACAAACGATTCGTGGGGCCGTCCCTTTTGAGAATCGCCTCTCAGATTGACCAAACGCTCCCGGGGCTCACGCTGCACGACATGATGCTTCTGCCGGTCTCGCGACTTAAGGCGTTTATCGATGCACTGGACGCCGAAGTCAAAGATGAAGCCGGGCGCCTGATTTTGTCGGAAATCCGGCGACGCCTCGTCTACCTCATGGACGTGGGACTCGGGTACCTCACGCTGGATCGGCAGAGCCGGACGCTCTCGGGCGGCGAAGTGCAGCGAGTCAATCTGACGACCGCCCTCGGCACCAATCTCGTCGATACTCTTTTCGTGCTGGATGAACCGTCGATCGGCCTGCATCCCCGCGACATGGATCGCGTCAACGCGATCATGGCAAACCTCAAGAACGCCGGCAACACCTTGGTCGTCGTGGAGCACGACCCTCAGGTGATGCTCTCCGCCGACCGCATCATCGACATGGGGCCGCAGGCGGGCAGCCGCGGCGGCGAAATCGTCTTTGACGGCACGCCCGCCGAACTCAAAAAGGGAACGACCGTCACGGGGCAGTATCTCTCAGGGAAATTAACGAGCGACGTCTGCGTCGACGCGCATCTCACGCCCGATTCAAAAACGAAGTGGCTCACGGTTAAAAACGCTCACGCGCATAACCTTAAGCACCTCACCGCCCGCATTCCCGTCGGCATGATGACGACCGTTACCGGCGTTTCCGGTTCCGGTAAATCCACGCTCGTTGCCGATACGATCGTCCCCTGGCTCATGCGTCACTGCGGACAGCCTGTCACCGAAGAAACACTCGTCGATACGATTGAAGGCGCAGACGCCGTTACAAGCGTCAACTTCGTTGATCAGACGGAAATCGGCCGCACCTCGCGCTCCTCCCCCGCGCTTTACATCGGGGCGTTTGAAGACATCCGCAAACTTTTTGCCAACACCGTGACAGCCCGCGACCGCGGGTACGATGCTTCTTGGTTCAGCTTCAACTACGGCCCGGGACGTTGCCCCACCTGCGAGGGCGCCGGGGTGGAACGCGTCGAAATGCAGTTCTTGAGCGACGTCGTCATCGAGTGCGCCGACTGCCACGGCACGCGCTACCGCGACGAAACGCTGGAAGTGAAATTTAAGTTCCCCGACGAAGCGGGTCCCGGACGCAACATCGCCGACGTTCTCGCCATGACCGCCGAAGACGCCGTCGCGTGGTTCGGCAGCCATGCCGCCGGCAAAACCATCGCCCGCAAGCTGCAGCCCTTGGTTGACGTGGGGTTGGGGTACCTAACGCTCGGGCAAAGCGTTTCGTCACTCTCGGGCGGCGAAGCACAGCGTCTGAAACTCGCCGGCATTTTGGGCACCCGCGACAACGGCAAACCTTGTCTATTTGTGTTTGACGAACCGACGACGGGACTGCATTTTTCAGACATCGCCAAACTCATTCCGTGCTTGAGACGCCTTACGGACGCCGGTCACACCGTCCTTATCGTCGAACACAATCTCGACGTGATTGCCGCGAGCGACTGGGTGATTGACCTAGGTCCCGAAGGCGGAATCGAGGGCGGTACGGTCGTCACCGAAGGGACGCCCGTCGACCTCATGCGCGCCGACAAAGGCTATACCGCACAGGCTTTAAACGCCTACCGAAAAGCGCTTGCGGATCCGGAAAGCCGCATGAAGGGCTGGTTCACCGAAGCGTTCCCCGCAATCGAAAGCCAGCAGAAGACGCCGGGCCGCAGCCTGCAGAGCGTCTGGCGCGAAGCAAGAAAAGGCGACCTCGGAATTTTCGGTGCCCGAGAACACAACTTGAAGGGGATCGACGTCGTCTTTCCCAAACGAAAACTCACGGCGGTTACCGGGGTGTCGGGCTCCGGCAAATCCACGCTCGCTTTCGGTATTGCTTTTGCCGAAGGCCAACGCCGTTACCTTGAAAGCCTCAACGCGTACGCCCGCTCCATGATTCAGCCGCCGGCGCGGGCAGACTTTGACCGCATCGTCGGCATTTCTCCGACAGTCGCAATTGAGCAGCGCACGAGCCGCGGCAGCGGTAAATCCACCGTCGCCACCATGACCGAAATTCTCCATTACCTGCGCCTCATCTACTTAAAACTCGGCGTACAGCATTGCCCCCGCTGCGGCATTCCCGTCACGAACCGTACCGTCGAAGAAACGACGGCACAGATTATGAAAGACCTGCGGAATCGAACGATTACCTTCACGGCGCCCGTCGTGCAGGCCCGCAAGGGGATTTACACCGAACTCGCCAAAGACGCCGTTAAAGCCGGCATCCCCTACCTTTACGTCGACGACAAATGGGTCAGGACGGACGAATTCCCGGCACTCGACCGCTACAAGGATCACACCATCTGCTGGCCCGTCGGCACAACAGCGATCGAACCCGGCAATGAAAAAGAAGTGCGGCGTCTTATCCGGGCGGCCGTTGAAAAAGGCGCCGGTACCCTGCGAGTTTTCTTCGGCACACAGTCGGCCCTGACCCCCGAAGGCATCCCCTCGGGACAAAAACGCAGTGCGAAATCGGGTGACAAGATTTACTCCACGGAACGTACGTGCCCGCAGTGCGGCGCGAGTTTTCCCGCTTTGGATCCCCGACTCTTTTCCTACAACCACCGCATGGGATGGTGCGAGTACTGCGAAGGCCAAGGCACGGATTCCGGGCGTTACATTTCGCTCAATCCGCAGGAGGACGAAGCCGAGCTCAAAGCCAAGAACGTGTGCCCCTACTGCAAAGGCACCCGTTTGAACCGCATTGCCCGAAACGTCTTCTTCCACAACTTTTCGATCGGCGACGTGTCGCTCATGTCGGTGGACGACTGCCTCACGGCCTTCCGCAGTATTCATTTGGAAGGCCGCGAAAAACTCATCGGCGAAGATGCCTTTAAAGAAATCGTTTCGCGCCTGGAATTCCTGCAATCGGTGGGCTTGGGCTACCTCTCGTTAAACCGCGGGGCACCGACCTTGTCCGGCGGCGAAAGTCAGCGCATCCGTTTGGCCTCTCAATTGGGGAGCAACCTGCAGGGCGTCTGCTACGTTCTGGACGAACCCACGATCGGCCTACACCCCCGCGACAACCGTCGTCTCATCCAGAGTCTCACGGAACTCAAAAACAAGGGCAACACCGTGCTCGTCGTCGAACACGACGAAGACACCATCCGCGCGGCAGACCATATCGTCGACATCGGCCCAGGCGCCGGTTCCCGCGGCGGCGAACTGCTCTGCGAGGGGACGCTTGACGAACTCATGGCGGAAAAACGCAGCGTCACGGGCGAAATGCTTCGCCATCCGACGCCGCACACGGGCCGCGCCCGTCGTCCCGTCACCAAAGTCACGCCGAAACTCGAAATCAAAGGCGCGTACCTTCACAATCTCAAAAAAATTGATGTATCCGTCCCCTTGGGGCGCCTCGTGGTACTCACAGGAATTTCCGGCTCGGGGAAATCGACGCTCGCGCACGAAGTGATTGCCGCCACCGTCGGTGGGACGCTTGCAAGTCTCCGGGGTGACTCGTTGGGCGGCCCCGTCGGCTGCGAGTCCTTCACAGGGATGGATTATCTTGACCGGCTCCTCGAAGTCGATCAGACGCCGATCGGCAAAACGCCGCGTTCGTGCCCGGCGACCTACGTGGAATTCTCCAACCGCATCCGCGACATCTTTGCCGCCACGAACGAAGCCCAAGCCCGCGGCTACACCGCGAGCCGCTTCTCGTTTAATACGGAAGTCGGCCGCTGCCCCGTCTGCGACGGTCAGGGTCAGATACGCGCCGAAATGAATTTCCTCCCGGACGTCGTGATGGAATGCGAAGCCTGCCACGGCATGCGTTTTGACGATGAGACGCTCGCCGTCAAATGGCACGGCAAGTCAATCGGCGACGTACTGCAGTTGTCAGTGGATGAGGCGATCGAACTTTTCGGTACGCAGACAACCATTGTGAAGCCGCTGCAGCTGATGCAGGACGTGGGACTCGGGTACCTCAAGCTCGGGCAGCCCTCGAACACCCTCTCGGGCGGTGAAGCACAGCGCATCAAGCTCGTCACGGAACTCGCGAAAGCGAAGACCCCCAAAGACATCGCTCGCTGCGTCAAGGCCACCCGCACGCTCTACGTCCTCGACGAACCGACGGTGGGACTGCACATGGCAGACGTCGCACGCCTCATCAACGTACTGCACCGCTTGGTCGATGCCGGCAACACCGTACTCGTCGTCGAACACAACCTCGACGTTATCGCGGAAGCCGACTGCATCATCGACCTGGGGCCCGAAGGCGGCCCCGCGGGCGGCACCGTTGTGGCGCAGGGCGATGCACAGAAAGTCGCCAAGAGCGGAACCGCCACGGGCGTCATACTCAGGGAGTTCCTGAAGGATCACAAACCGTCCGCTGCGGACAAAAAGAAGCTCGACGCCGCGGCCAAAGAAAGCTTTGAGGCCGCCGAACGGTTTGACGCGAGTTCGGCGGAAAAGGCCAAAATCACAGCGGAAAAACGTCGGCATGCCTATGAACGTGCGGAAGAAGCTCGTAAACTGTTCTCTGCCCGTGAGCGTGAGGAAGAACGACAGAAACCGCTGAGCACCGCGGACTTCTTGAGAGGAAATCTTGACTGAGCATTTTCAACGCTACCGCGTAGGCGGCGCCGTTCGTGATCGCCTCCTGCGTGAAGCAGGTTACGACCTTCCGGCAGGCGACGTGGACTGGGTCGTCGTCGGCGCAACGCCGGAAAGCATGGTGAAGGCGGGGTACTTCCCCGTCGGCGCCGATTTTCCGGTATTTCTGCACCCGACGACGCACGAAGAACATGCATTGGCCCGTACCGAACGCAAGACGGCGGCGGGATACCACGGCTTTCAGTTTTATGCGGCGCCCGACGTCACGCTTGAAGAAGATCTCAAACGCCGGGATCTCACCGTCAACGCCATGGCGGAAACAGACGACGGCACGGTCATCGATCCGTACGGGGGGCAACAAGATCTCAAACACCGCACCCTGCGGCACGTGAGCAACGCCTTCTCAGAAGACCCGGTGCGCATTCTTCGGACCGCCCGCTTTGCGGCCAAATTACCGGACTTTACGGTCGCTCCGGAAACGCTGCAGCTGATGCGACAAATGGTTAAAAACGGCGAAGCCGATACCCTCGTCGCGGAACGCGTTTGGGCTGAATTCAAAAAGGGCCTCAAAGAGCGCCGTCCCGACAAAATGACGGATGTTCTCGTAGCCTGCGGTCTCTGGAAACGACTCTTTTCGGACGTTGTCTGGGACGACGCCAAACGGGGGGCACTACTGCGGGCTGCCGAGAAAAAAGCTCCCATCGCCGTACGTGCCGTGATTCTCTTCACGAACAACGACGACACCGAAGCCGCGGTACGGGAACGCTTTACGAAACTCAAAACATCCGCCGACGTCATGGATCTTGCGGTTTTGCTGACGCGGGTCAAATCATCGTTGCTCACCGCGGATTCCTTGGACGAACGCGCGGAAACTTTGGATAAAAGCGACGTACTGCGGCGCCCGGAACGTTTCGCCTTAGGGCTCCTCGTGATACAGTGTTTGGAACCCTATTTTGATGCGGAACGTTGGCAGAAAGACGCTGAGAAATGGGGCTCAGTTAATGCCGGCGCCGTTGCCAAAGCCGCTGTCAAAGAAGGAAAGAAAAACGAAATTGCTCAACGCGTAAGAGCCGCCAGAGTGGCCGCCCTTTCAGCGACATGATGCAACATTGTCGAAATGTATTGGACGATGTGTGTACTAAACACGGGTACGCCATCTTGTCCAAAGAGATACAACCGGATCACGTACATTTTTTGTATGCATTCCTTCAGCGATATCCGTAGCCGAGGCCGTGAAAATTTCTAAAGAGGCTTCCGCAAGAACACTTTTTGTTAGTCACCCTGAGTTGAAAACAGTGCTCTTGTGGTTACCGGGCGCACGCCGACTTAAATGCAAGTGTTTGAGATGTCGGCTGATGCCTCACGGGTTGCAGTAAGATCAGCCTTATGTCGAAGTTGAGCCGTCTACCTAAGACGGTAACAATAAATCTTCTGACATTAGTCAGGAGTTGCTTACATCTGCAGTATGCTTTTGCTTAAATCAGTCGCCCGATCATCCAGCAGACAAACACCACCAAAAGGGTGCTCGCCAACGGAATGCTGATTTTTCGCTTCCCCAAACGAAAGTTGATGTCGCCCGGCAATCTCCCCAGCCCGAATTTCGAAAGCCAGGGAACAGACGTCATGAGGACGATAAGAAGAATGAGTATTGTGAGAATCCAGCGCATCCGCGCATTGTAAGGCCTGAACCATGTTCGACGAATTCTCTTTTGAAACCCTGCGCCGCAACGCCTTCCGACTGACCCTCAAAAACTACCGGCTTCCCGTTGAAATTGGGGCGCTCGCCGAAGAACACGGCTGCACGCAGCCCGTCGTCATCACCATCGACGTATGGGTCAAAAAAACGAACCTCAACGACGATCTGGCCACAGCCTACGACTACCGACTCCTACCGCAGGCAGTCGACAACACCGTCGCCGAAGGTCACATCGAACTGCAGGAAACGCTCGTCGAGAGCATCGCCCGCCGACTGTTGGTGAATCCGCGCGTCGCCGCCGTCCGAGTGCAGAGCACCAAACCCGAGGCGTATCCGAACTGCGACGGCTTAAGCGCGGAAACGTTCCTTACGCGGTAGCCGTCTGCTCCGCCTTCTTAAAAGTCAGCATCAGCAGCATCACAAGCGCCACCACGGCGCCGCCCGCAAACGTCCCCGTGGGTCCGAAGAAATCCCACAGAGTACCGGCGCCGATACCGGCCAACAGGAGAGCCGCTCCCGAAAAGAGGTTGAAGACGCCGAAGGCACTTGCCCGCAGGTGTTCCGGCGCCGCACGTGCCACCATGAGGGAAAAGATACCCTGAGAAGAGGCCAAATGCAGGCCCCAGAGAACAACGCCCGCAACTGTTCCCCTGACGGACGACACAAAAGCAAACGTGAAGTCGGACGCCGCAAGCAACACGAGCGACACCGTGAGAAGCTTTTCCGCCGACACGTGATCCGCCAATTTACCAAATGGATAACAGGCGGCACTGAAGACCAAATTCATCCCCACCATCACCATCGGTACCCCACATGTTGGCAATTCCGGTATCCGCCGCCCGCAACACGATGAATCATCTCCGACGATGATATCCATTAGAAGGCTCACCCTTTCGTTTCTTCGGGCTCTGCCATTCTTATCTCCCTAAAAAATGGCGGGAATTTAATCCCCGCGGCGTCAAAAAGATGTGAAACTCGGTTTTCGTCGTCTTCTCTCAGCAAAACCTCCGTCACACCGCACAAAAGCCCTCAGTAAAATCGCGCCGTTATTCCTTGGAACACTCATCATGACGGAAGAAACGCCGGTCAACTGGTTTAAAAACGGCCGCATGGTCAAAAGCGGCGACGACAACAAAAAACACATCATGACGGCCGACGGCCACCATGTGCATGCGTCCGTTTCGGTGCGAAAGCTCGAAAAACGCATCGTGCGCCTCACCGCCCAGGCAATTGCCGACTACGGCATGATCCGCGAGGGCGACAAAATCGCGGTTGCGATGAGCGGCGGCAAAGACAGTTACGTCCTGCTGGAAGTCCTCCGGAAACTCCAGGCCCGTGCTCCCGTGCATTTTGACCTCATCGCCGTACACGTCAATCAACACATCCCGGGCGGCCCCACCCCGACGGTGGAAAGGTATCTCAAAACAGCCGGCGTGCCGTACCACATCGAAGATCAGGACACGAATACCATCATCGAGAAACTTATTCCCTCGGGCAAAAACGTGTGTTCGCTCTGCGCGCGTCTTCGCCGCGGCATTCTCTACCGGGTCGCCCGCGAACTGGACTGCACCAAGATTGCTCTGGGTCACCAGATGGACGACGTGGTTTCGACGCTTCTGCTCAACATGTTCTACGGCGGCCGCTTAAAGGCCATGCCCCCGGTACTCTTTTCCGACGACCACAACAACACCGTCATCCGTCCGCTCATTTACGTACGCGAATATGAAAACCTAAAGTGGGCCAAAATCCAAGGCTACGAACTCGCGCCGAAAGATTTGTGCGGTGCCGGTGAAAACAAGAAGCGCCGAGAAATCAAGGAGCTCATGGAAACATGGGACAAACAGTACGACAGCCGCATCTACAATCTCTTCATGAGCACAACCCGCGTGTCGCCTTCGCAGCTCGCGGACAAAACGCTCTACGACTTCTTTAACCGCACAGGGGGCGGCCTGCGCCCCACCGACGTCACGGCCCCCGGCGCGGACGAAGACGACGAATAACCTTTCTCGGAGACCTTTATGCGTATTTGGAGTACTGCCTTCGCCGACGGCGGCGAAATTCCGATGAAGAACCCTCAGGAAGCCGAAGACCTGTCGCCGGCGCTCGTTTTTGCCGACGTACCGGAAAACGCCGAGTCCCTCGTTCTCATTTCCGACGATCCCGATGCGCCGGATCCGAAGGCGCCGAAGTGCGTCTGGCTGCACTGGTTGGTCGTCAACCTTCCTGCAGACTGCACGGGACTTCCGGAAGGCGTTAAGACGCTTCCCGCCGGCGCCGCCGCAGGCATCAACGACTGCGATGCAGAAGGGTGGTCGGGCCCGCGCCCGCCCATCGGCACCCACCGTTATTTCTTCCATCTCTACGCCCTCGATACGCGCCTTGCGCTGCCCGATGGATTCCGCCGCGACGCCGTTGAAAAAGCAATGGTCGGACACGTTCTTGCCGAAGCCCATACGTTCGGCACTTACCTTCTTTCCTCCAACCGGTAGTCCGTCATGGCCGAAGCCTGTGCGCTCCTTCTTTTTGCCGCCGCCATCGTCGTCTGTGCCACGACGGGGGTGTCGGTCGTTTTCGCGCTCTGCTTCGGCTTTTTCGTTTTTACGGGGTATGGCCTTTTCAAGGGCTTTACCCTCCGGGCGCTTTTTTCCATGATGATGAAGGGCGTCAAGGCCACGGCCGGCATCGTCATCGTCATGGGCTTAATCGGGATGCTCACCGGCTCCTGGCGTGCTTCGGGCACCATCGCGCGCCTCGTGGGAGACGCCTCGGGCTTCATTTCCCCCGCCTGGAGTCTCACGACCGTCTTCCTCATCAACGGCGCCGTTTCCACGCTGCTCGGCACCTCATTCGGCACCGCTGCCACCTTGGGCGTCATCAGCATGACGATGACGAACGCCATGGGAGTCGACCCCTTTCTTGCGGGCGGCGCCGTTTTGGCGGGCGTCTTCGTGGGCGACCGCTGTTCCCCGGTTTCCACGAGTGCGGCCTTGGTGGCGATCGTCACCCATACGTCGCTTTACGCCAACATCCGACGAATGCTCGTCACGGGGGCGCTTCCCATGGCTTTGGCCGTCCTTCTTTGGACGGCGCTCGGATTCCTGCTTCCGGGCCACGCCGTCGAACTTGACATCACGTCCGTCTTTGCCCGACAGTTTGACCTCAGTCTCGTCACCTACGTCCCCGCGGTCATCCTCATCGGTCTCGTGCTCTGCAAAACCGCCATCCGCTGGGCCATGACGGCGAGCATCCTCGCCGCCGTCGCGCTCTGCGTGTTTTGGCAGCATATGTCTTGGCCGACGGTGGCTCAAACACTCATCGCCGGCTACACGGCGCCGGACGCAGAAGTCGGCGCCATGCTTAACGGCGGCGGTCTCATTTCAATGGTCTCCGTCTGCCTCATCGTCCTCATTTCGTCGACGTTCTCGGGCCTTTTTGAAGGCACGGGACTCATTCGGGCCCTGGAAACCCAAATACCGCGGATTGCCCGAAAAATCACCCCTTTCGGCACCGTGTTCCTCACGGCCCTGGTGACAAGCGCCGTTTCATGCAATCAGGCGCTTGCCGTACTGCTCACGGAACAACTCTCGCGCCCCATCTGCCCGAATGCGTCGGAGAGAGCTGCGCATCTTGAAAATACCGCCATCATCATTCCGCCCCTCATTCCGTGGTCGATCGCAGGCGCCGTTCCCATCGCCACGATCGGCGCTCCCGCGGCCTGTGTTCTTACGGCGTTTTATCTGTGGCTGCTGCCCGTCGTCAACTTCTTCGTTGAATTACGCCGAGGAAAAAGCGCCGTTTCATCGCTCTGACACCCTCGGGAACCCCGGGTTTTCCCTCTGAAAAACTTAGGAATTGGCAATCCCCCGCAATTTTCTTCACAATTGCGTCCTCAGATAGAGTACAACTCGTGAAAAGATCGCGGTCCTGTGTCGGGAACTCCCCGCGCCTTTGCTCAGAATTGCACGCCTCACTTCTTTTTTGAACCCCGTCAGGGAGACTGCACACCATGTCAATGAAAGGTCTGCTCGTCGCTGCCGCTGCTGCCGCGACCCTCTTTACCGGCACCGTTTCCGCCGCTCCGGTTGAATACACCGTGGGCACGGGTGCCACCTATCGTCCCTTCGAATTCCAGACGCCCAACAAGGAAATCGTCGGTTTCGATATCGATCTGATGAAGGAAATCGCCAAGGCTCAGGGCTTTAAGGTAAAGTTTGTGAACACCCTCTGGGGCGTCATTTTCGAGTCCGTCAAAAACGGTGACCGCGACATCATTATGAGCGGCATCACCATCACCCCGCAGCGCCAGGCGAACGTAGACTTCTCCTACCCGTACTTTGCCGCGCACCAGTTGATCCTCACGCAGAAAGACCTGAAGGTGAATTCCCTGAAGGACTTGAAGGGTAAGAACATCGCCGTGTGCGCCAATTCCGCGGGCGACGTCGTGTCGAGCAAAGCTTTCGGCAAGGCTTCCCCCAACATCAAGCGTTTCGACAATACCCCCCTCGCTCTTGAGGAACTCAATGCGGGCGGCGTGGATGCCGCCGTAGGCGACGTGGGCGTCTTTGCCTACTACGCGCAGCAGAACCCGGATAAAGACTTCAACATGACGCGCGACGTGTCCTTTGAAGACCAGTATTTCGGTATTGGCGTACGTAAGGGCAACACCAAGGTGTTGAACGACGTGAACGAAGGCCTCAAGAAAGTGATCGCTTCCGGTGCTTACGCGAAGGTCTACCGCAAGTGGTTCGGCGAAAAGGCCCCCGTACCGACCCTTCCGATTCCGTAATCAGCCGCAAGGTTGATCCGAATTCCCCGAAAACGCGGTTCCTGCCGGCGTCTTTCGGGGTTTTTCATGCAGAGTCACTCTTTTTTTATTTTCATTCCCTCTTAAAACACAACCCAAAACTATGAGTGGATTTCGCTTAGACGTACTGGCTGAATACTGGCCCCTCTTCGTAGAAGGGGCCGGCATGACCATCAAACTCACTCTTGCCTGCGTCATCTGCGGCGTGTGCCTCGGCATGCTCCTCGGGATGGCCCGCATGGCAAGCGCCCGGCACGATCCTTGGAAGACGCTGCTGCACTACGGCGTGCGGTGGCCCGTCACGATCTGGGTGAGTTTCTTCCGTGGTACGCCGCTTTTCGTGCAGATCTTCCTCATGTACTTTGCGGTACTCCCCGTCTTCATCCATCCGGTGGACGGCCTCATCATCAGCGGGTCTCTCGCGCGGGAACTCCGAGGCAGCTACGGCGCCCTCATCGCCGGTTTCCTCGCGATTTCCTTGAACGCCGGGGCCTACATGAGCGAAGTCTTCCGCGCAGGCATCCAGTCCCTCGATAAGGGCCAGGCCGAAGCCGCCCGCAGCGTCGGCATGACGTATTGGCAATGCATGCGCCACATCATTCTGCCGCAGGCCTTCCGCCGCATGCTCCCCGCGCTCGGCAACAACGCCATCGCCATTTTGAAGGACTCGTCGCTTGTGTCCGCCATCGGGCTTACGGAACTCGCGTACGCAGCGCGTACGGTCGCAGGCGCTTCCGCCCGTTATTGGGAACCGTACCTCACGATTTCTCTCATGTACTGGGTGATGACCCTGGGGCTCGCGTGGCTGATTCACATCCTTGAAAAACGTCTGGGCAAAGGAGACGACAAATGAGTTCGGTGAACGACAATCCCGTGATGATTTCGATCAAGGGACTCAAAAAGAGCTACGGCGATCTGCACGTTTTAAAGGGCATTGACCTCGACATTCATCGCGGCGAAAAAGTGGTGATCCTCGGGCCCTCAGGTTCCGGCAAATCTACGATGTTGCGCTGCATCAACGCCTTGGAAGATCCGGACTCGGGATCCATCAACGTGGACGGCGTCGAAGTCACCGACCGCAAGACGAACATCAATAAGCTTCGTGAACACTTGGGCATGGTGTTCCAGCGCTTTAACCTGTGGCCGCACAAGACGGTCTTGGAAAACGTCATGCTGGGCCAGATGGTGGTCGCAGGCCGCAGCGCCGCCGAAGCCAAGAAAAAGGCCCTGAAGATGTTGGAACGCGTGGGACTTGCCGCCAAAGCCGACGAATACCCCGTGCGGTTGTCGGGCGGCCAGCAGCAGCGCGTAGGGATTGCCCGTGCGCTCGCGATGGATCCGAAGGCGATTCTTTTTGACGAACCGACGTCGGCGCTTGACCCCGAACTCGTGGGCGAAGTCTTGTCCGTCATGAAGAGCCTTGCCGACGAAGGCATGACGATGATCGTCGTCACGCACGAAATCGGCTTTGCCCGCGAAGTGGCGGATCACGTGATCTTTATGGACGGCGGCGTCATCGTCGAGGAAGGAAAACCCGACGACGTTCTCGTCAACCCCAAGGAAGAACGCACCCGCGCCTTTTTAAAGCGCGTTCTCTGATGCCGTGCTTTCCGTGTCTTGACACGGAAAGCACGGGCCTTTCGAGGCCCCGTAATCGTCTGTGCGAAGTGGCGGCGATCGAATTCGATCCCGTCACCTTTGCGCCGCACGCTGAACCTTCGTCACAACCGCTTGGACGATCTCCGTCGCTGCTACGGCATCAGCCTTGCAGACCGGACGTTGTACGGTGCCTTGATAGTCACGCGTCTTTTACCGGATGTTCTGAGACACCTCCGAGGCGTCTGACTACCACGGCGTCTGAATGCCTTCCTGCGTGTAGTGCAGGCGCTTTTCTTCGTACATCGCCTTGTCGGCCGCGTCAAGAAGCGCCATGAAACTGTTTTCGGCACCGTCATACTCGTCAGTCGTCACGTGACCCACGTCGCATGACACCGTATCGTCGCTCCCCTCGATCTTCACGTGACTTAACCCTGCCCGAATACGCTGCACGGCCTGTTTGGCCCGACTTTCGCCGCAGTGGTTGAGAATGACCAGGAATTCATCCCCGCCGTAACGCACGACGTAATCGCCCTCCCTTACGGACTCCCGCAGGTGCTTAGCAACAGCTAAGAGCACCTTGTCGCCGACGGCGTGCCCGAACTTATCGTTGATTTCCTTAAAGCGGTGTACGTCCACCATGATGAGGGTGAAAGCGTTGGAATGATTGGAGTTGACGATCTTTTCAAAGAGATACCGACGGTTGTAGGCCCCCGTCAGTTCGTCCGAATAAATCTTCTTCTGGTCTTCGTCAATGATATCGATGATCGAGCGGCGACCGAAGCGGCCGCCGGCCAAATGATCCGACACGTGGCTCACAATTTCGAGCACCACGGGGTGCACGTCGCCCTTGTCATCCCGGTAGGCAATGGGGTTTGAAACCACGTAGAAGATACTGTTTTTGACGTACTCGTACTTGTCCTTACGGCAGTGCGAAATGTCCGCTTCCCGACTCGTGCAGTTGGCGCAGCGCTGATGTTTACCCCAGACCTTAAAGCAGGTGTAGGGATTCCCTTCCACCCGGCCGTCGTCTTTGATGCTCAGAACGGCCGTGTCGTACGGATTCACGATGCGGGCGACATCAAAAAGGGAAGTGAGCACTGTCAAAAGGCGCTTCAATTCTGCGACGGTAAGAATTGGGGTATCTTTATCAATCTGGGGCACGAGGGACCTTCGCTTTACGGCCTTGGAGCCAAAAAACACGCAAAACGCCCCTGGGCGCTTTCGCGAACGGATCCTGTAATGTTACGTCAAAGTCGTTGTTTTATTCCGGAATGTCACCGTCAAAATCGTGCCTTTAGGCGGATTGTCCGCAAATGACAACACCCACCCTTCCTTGCGACAGATGCGTCGTACGAGCGAAAGCCCCCAACCGTAGCCTTCCCCGGGGGCCGTATCCCCACGCACAAAAGCCTGCAGCACACTCGTCTTTTCTTCGTCGGCGATGCCGCGCCCCGTGTCCGCCACAGAAAGCGAGCAATCGGTGAGTACCACCGTTACCTGCCCCCGCTCGGTGTACTGAAGGGCGTTTCGCAACAGGTTGTCGATCACGGATTCGGCAAACGCGCTTTTTACCTGCGGAATCGTCGTCGATTGATCCTGCCACACTAAGACGAGCCCCTTTTTCTCAGCTTCCCGCTGCCAATCCGCGACGGCATTTTCATCGACGTGCCGGTCACTCACGACAATCTCGCGGATACCCTCTTTGAACTTACGGGCGTTCAGTCCGTCGTTCAGCATCCGCAGGAAAGCCTCTTATCCCGACTGCGTCCGTAGTCCGCCGCGCCCGTCGGGTGATCTTTCCGTTTCAGTCAACCGACGGAAACGCCCTGCTTCGGTACAATCGCCGCCGACGTCAGCCCTAGGGTTGGTTGGATTCCTTTTTCTTTTTTCCTGTCATGAAACGGACTCGTTCTCCCCGTGCTGCCGTCGGTCATTTGTCCGTCGGTCTCGCGCCTTTTCTTACCGCGGTGTATTGGCTTGTCTTAAAGACAGTGCCCACCGGACGGCTCGATGCCGGCGTCACCGAAGCCCTGCAGCCGTTTTCATCCGTCGGACATTGGCTTTCGATCACGGGGAACGGTCTCGCAGGACTCCTGCTCGTTTCGGCGTTCGTTTTCGCCTTCCGAACCTATCGCCACGGACAAACGTCGACTGCAGCCGCTTTGATGCGGGCACTTTTTGCCACCGCACTCTCGCTTTTTCTGAGTCTCATTTTCTGCCCAGGCCCCGTCAACCTCGGTGCCGCCCTGTTCGGTTTCTACTTTGCGGCGCGGCGCGAGCGTTTTTGTCCGTCTGCCGTCGGATTCATCGTAGTCTGCGGATTAAGCGTCCTCACAGCCTTCGCTTTCATCACCCAAGGTGTTCCGGCGTCGACCGCACTGATGCCGATCCTGTTGGGATACGCGGCAGCAGGATTTCTCTTCTGGACCAAACAGCCGCCGCAAACCGCTTCCGTCACCCGGACCGCACTAGCAGCCGCATTACCCCTCTCACTCTTGGCGCTGCCTTTCTTCGCGGAACTTGTGGGGCTCGCGAAGTTGTCGTCCCTCACGGCCGCCGTCGCCGTTTTCGTTTTCTTCAGCTTGTTGTGGATCGGTGCTTTTCTTCTCATCGTCCGATTTCTGCCTCGCGGCTGGCGCGTCATTTTGTCCGTACTCGTTCTCGTCGGTGCCGGAGCCGATGCCTTCACAACGCTTTACGGCACGGTGATGACGCCGGACATGGTGCGAAATGCGCTTTCCACCGACTGGCGGGAAGCGACCGAACTCGTGGGACTGCGTTGGGCACTGCGTACTTTGGTATTTGCCCTTCCGGCACTCGTCACGGCGTTTGCCTTTCCGACGGTCGTCCGTCCCGTCGGACTCACGATGAAAGACCGCCTGCGTTGGAGCGGAACGGCTTTTGCAGTCACCGTTCTTGCCGTTGCTTTTTTACTCTCGCAATTTTCAACGCTTGCTGCCTTCATGCGAAACCAGAAGGAAGCGCGTTACCTCATTGAACCCCCGGCCGTCATCTATAGTTTCGTACGCACCCTTGTTTCGGACGGCACGCCGAAACGAAAAGAACGTCTCGTCATTGATGCGGCTCCCACGCTTGTTACGACTGCGTCCGACAAACCGCTCCTCATTGTGCTGGTAGTGGGCGAAACCGTCCGAGCCGCCAACTGGGGCTTAAACGGGTACGAACGCAACACGACGCCCGAACTCGCGCACCGCGGCGTCATTAATTTCACCGACGTCACGGCCTGCGGCACGTCAACCGACGTGAGTCTCCCCTGCATGTTCAGCCGCGTGGGCCGCAAAGACTATGACCGCGACCGTATCCTCGCCGAAGAAAGCGTCCTCTCCGTCATCGACCGCGCGGGCGTCACCGTCCGCTGGGTCGACAATCAGTCCGGTTGCAAGGGCGCGTGCACCGACGCCATGGAAACCGCCGTCACCCGTAATACCGCGGACTGCCGCAACGGCGTCTGTTGGGACAAGGCGATGCTCGGCAATATCGATGCAGCCCTTAAAACCGCCGCGTCCCGGAAACTATTGGTGTTGCACACGATGGGAAACCACGGTCCCGCCTACTGGCGCCGCACGCCGCCTGCCTTCCGACCGTTCGGCAAAGGGTGTCTTAAAGACGATTTGGGCGAATGCCGCCCCGAAGACGTCGTCGTGTCCTACGACAATGCCGTTGCCTACGCCGATCAGTTCCTCGCGGCCGCGATCGACAAATTGTCCGCCGTCAAAGACCGCGACACCGTGCTTCTTTACGTGTCGGACCACGGCGAAAACCTCGGCGAAAAGGGCCTGTGGCTGCACGGCGCCCCCTACTGGACGCATCTTTCGGAACAAACGAAAGTCCCGATGATTCTCTGGATGAACAACTCTGCCCGACGGCGCTTCAACGTCACCCGCCACGCTGGGAACGTCGACGTGCCGGTGGCGCACGACAACCTTGCCGACACCCTTTTTGAACTCACGGGCGTCAGAACCCGAGCGGCACAACCGCAGGAAAGCCTTCTTACCCACCTGCGTTCTGAGCGCTGACCCACGTTTCTTCCGGCAGCCGAGTTATTTTCCGAGACAATTTCGGCTGCCGGCATCCCGTTCCGAGTCCGTATAATTCGCGCCGTTTCTTCTTTTCCATCAGGATTTATGAGCCGGCCGTGCCTATCCTTTGAGGCCGCACGGCGCGGGCGGAGTGTCGTCGAGTGAAATCATCCAAAATCAGATCGTCTTTCTGGGCAAAGAGTCTTCTGTGGCTCATGGGACTCGGTGTGCTCGGCGCCATCTGCGCCGCAAGCATCGTCGTGCTCGTCTTCTCCATCATCTACAAACAGCTGCCTGCGATTGATTCCCTCACCGACTACCGACCGAAGATTCCGCTTCGCGTCTACAGCGCCGAAGGCACCCTGATCGGCGAATTCGGCGAAGAGCGGCGTGATTTCGTGCATCTCAAGGACATGCCCGCGTTTGTGAAAAACGCGGTGCTCGCCGCTGAAGACAACGGTTTCTACCAGCATTCCGGCATTGAATTTTCCGGCATCGCCCGCGCTGCTCTCTCGAACCTTCTCACCGGTCGCAAAGGTCAGGGCGGTTCCACCATCACGATGCAGGTCGCACGCAACTTCTTCCTGTCTTCGGAACGTACCTACACCCGTAAGATCTACGAAGTGGCGATGGCTTACAAAATCGAACGCCACCTTACCAAAGACCAGATCCTTGAGGTCTACCTCAACCAAATTTACCTGGGGCAGCGCTCCTACGGCTTTGCGGCGGCGGCCCAAGCCTATTTCGGCAAAAAGTTAAATGAACTCTCCGTCGGGGAAGCGGCGACGATTGCGGGGCTCCCCGTCGCACCCTCGTCCTACAACCCGATCGTGAACCCCAAGCGCGCCACCATGCGCAAAAACTACGTCTTGGGCCGTATGCGCGACCTGGGTTACATCGACGAAGCCACCTACGAGCACGAAAAGGCGGCTCCCCTCATTGCCAAGAATCAAAAAGCCGAAGCAGACGTTGCAGCCATTAAATCCGTACACGCCGAATACGCGGCCGAACTCGTCCGTATGCTGATGCACGACGAATTCAAGGATGAAACCTATACCCGCGGCATCAACGTCTGGACTACGATCCGCGACGCCGACCAGCAGGCTGCGTGGAAAACCGTGCATGACCACCTGATTGCCTACGACCGCAAATACGGGTTCCGCGGCGCTAACACCGCGATTGACATTTCGGATCCCGAAACCCGTGCCCAAAACGTCGCCGTCGTTATTTCCCGGCTCCCCGCCGTGGAGGATCTCGTGGGTGCCGTCGTCACCGACATCCGCACGACACAAATGACGGAAACGATTCCGAATAAGAAAAATCGCCGTGCCAAACCGCAGACGAAGACCCGTACCGTAAATACGGTGACGGTGATGTTCTCCGACGGCACGACGACGGATCTGGACTATCAGACGGAAGCCTTCGCCGGCAAGTACCTCACGGATAAAGGGGGGGACCGCCGCTTGAAACCCGGTTCCGTCGTGCGCGTCATGAAGACGGACAAAAACGAATGGACGCTCGCGCAGGTACCGCAGGTACAGGCCGGTTTCGTGAGCACGGAATTCATGACAGGTGCCGTGCGGGCTCTGGTGGGCGGCTTTGACTTCAGCCTCAACATGTTTAACCACGTGACGCAAGCCCTGCGTCAGCCGGGATCTTCCTTTAAGCCCTTCATCTACTCGGCAGCGCTCGACAAAGGCTTTAATCCCGCCACGATCATCAACGACGCTCCGATCTTCATCGATCCGCGTTTGACGGGCGGGGAACTTTGGGAACCGCGAAATTTCGACGGCCGTTTCGACGGCCCGATGACGATGGCGACGGGGCTTAAAAAATCCAAGAACCTCGTTTCAATCCGCATCATGCAGGCGATCGGCGCACGCTACGCACAGGATTACGTCGGTAAATTCGGCTTCCCCGCCTCCCGTACGCCTGCGCAGCTTACGACCGCGCTCGGTGCCGGCTCCACCACGCCCTGGGAAATGGCGGGCGCTTACTGCATTTTTGCCAACGGCGGCTACCGAGTTCCGCCTTACCTCATTACGAAGGTGACGGATGCCGAAGGCAAAGTGCTGATGAAGGAACACAACCGCAAGGCCGGGGATGAAACCATTCGCGCCATCGATGAACGCAACGCCTTCATTATGCATACGATGCTGAACGGCGTCGTCACGAGCGGTACCGGGGTTCGCGCCTATCGGGAACTGAAGCGTACCGACATGGGCGGGAAAACCGGGACGACAAACAATTCCTACGACGCGTGGTTCGCCGGGTACGCAGGCAACCTCGTCGCCGTAGGCTGGATGGGGTACGATCAGATGAGGCCCCTCGGTAACCGCGAAACCGGCGGGGGCCTCATGCTGCCGATGTGGGTAGACTACATGAAGACGGCCTTGGCCGACGAACCGCTTTTCCGCCGTCGTCAGCCTTCGAGCGTCGTCCTCATCAACGGGAACTACTACTATGCCGACAGCGTGGACGCTACCGTGCGCGACGTCCCCTTAAACGGCAAAATCGAAGAGAAGAACCGCGCCCGCGACATTCTGAGGGATCAGATCTTCTGAGTCGTCCTACTTCGGGCCCGTCACTTTGACGGGCTCTTTCGTTATATAGGATACGGCCTCCGACAGGAGCGTCCAGAAATCCGCCCGCCCCCGGCTTTCCTGCCAAGTGCCGTTCTCATACGAAAAATGGTACCCTCCTTTAAGGCTCGCCAACCACACCTGCTGCGTGGGAGTATGAAGGTTCACCACCACCTGATCTCCGGAATCGGCTTCAATGGTGAGAACGTTTCCCGCACGGTCGCATTCCACGTCCGCTCCCACGTCGTCCAACGCCGTTTCAATCGCCGTCATCAGACGTTCGGCGTATTCAATAAATTCTGTTTCCGTCATAATTCGTCTTTTACTGTTGAAACACAGAGGGAGTTTCCCATGCTGCGCAAAATCGCCGCTATTGTATGCCTCACCGCCGTTGCCGCCGCCCTTACCGCCTGCGGCATCAAGGGTCCCTTGTACTTGCCGGATTCGACGTCGCCGGCCCAAACCGCTGCTCACTGATTACCGGCCTTACATCATGTCGCACTCTGCCACTTTACCCGGTCTCTCCCGCCGCGACGGCACCCTTTTCTGCGAAGACCTCGCGGTTCCCGATCTGGCACATCGGTTCGGTACCCCGCTTTACGTCTATTCCCGCGCCGCGCTTGAAACCGCCGCCCGCGATTGGCTTGCCGGCATCCGCGGTACCCGCCACCGCGTGTTTTATGCGGTGAAATCCAACTACAGCCTGGGGGTTTTGAAAGTTTTTGCGCGCCTGGGGCTCGGTTTTGACATCGTCAGCGCGGGCGAACTCGCGCGCGTCATCGCCGCGGGCGGTGATCCCAAAAACGTGGTTTATTCCGGCGTCGGAAAAACCCGTGAGGAAATGCGCACGGCGCTTAAGGTCGGCATCTGCTGCTTTAATCTCGAAAACCCGCAGGAACTGGAGCGCCTCGAAGAAGAAGCGGCAAAATTAAATACGGTGGCCCCCGTCTCCTTCCGCGTCAATCCGGACGTGGACGCCAAGACGCATCCCTACATCTCGACGGGGCTCGAAGACAATAAATTCGGCGTAAGCCTCTCGGACGCCCCGGCGCTTTACAAAAAAGCCGCCCGGATGCCGCACTTGCGGGTTTCCGGAATCGACTGCCACGTGGGCAGCCAGATCACCGCTATCGAACCCTTTGAAGAAGCCTGCGACATCATCGGCAACATCGTGCTGGATCTTAAAAAAGACGGCATTGAACTCGACCACATCGATTTCGGCGGAGGCTTAGGGGTGCGCTACGGCAACGAAACGCCGCCTTCGGCCGAAACCCTCGTGAAACGCATGACGGAACTCACGTCCCACAAGGGACTCGGGGATCTCACGCTCTTTTTTGAACCGGGACGGTCTCTCTCAGCAGAAGCCGGGCTTCTTGTGATGACCGCGCAGTACCTCAAAACAACGCCCCACAAACGCTACTGCATCACGGACGCAGGGATGAACGACATGCTGCGCCCCACGCTTTACCAAGCGAAAATGACGGTGGTGAACACCGTCACGCACGAAGGCGATGCGGCCACGCCGACGGACATCGTAGGGCCCATCTGCGAGTCGGGCGACTGGCTCGCCAAAGACGAGAGGATTGCCGTTCGGGAAGGGGACATTCTCGCTATGACCTGTGCCGGCGCCTACGGCATGACGATGTCGGGGAACTACAACGCCCGTCCGCGCGCCGCCGAAGTCCTCGTGGACAGAGAGAAAGCCACGCTCATCCGCCGACGCGAAACCATCGCCGACCTGATGCGGGGCGAGTCGCTCCCCGAACTCTAAAAACTGATAAACTTAATCAACGCCGGAGGGTTTGTAACGAACCTGCCGGCGTTTTTTGTGTCTATTGCCGGCGCATCCGTCCGTGAAGCGTCAGGGAGTCTCCCATGCATATCGAAAACGAACTGAAACTCGACTTCAAGGATGTTCTCATCCGCCCCAAGCGCTCCACTCTCACGAGCCGCAATCAGGTCGACATCACCCGTGAAATTAAGTTCCGCCATTCGCCGGAAGTCTTCAGCGCCGTTCCCATCATCGCGGCCAACATGGATACGACAGGCACGTTCGCAATGGCACGCGCCCTGGGGCATCACAACATGATGACGGCCCTTTGCAAGCACTACAGCGTCGAAGAGTACGTCGAATTCTTCAATCAACTCGAAGTCAAGTCTCAAGCCTTCTACTCCCTCGGCATCGGGGACGCAGACTATGAAAAATTCAAGGCGGTAATGGCAAAGGCTCCGGGAGCCATCCGCTACGTCTGCATCGATGTCGCCAACGGCTACACCGAAGCCTTCGTGAGCTTCGTGAAGAAAATGCGCGACACGTATCCGGATCTCGTCATCATGGCCGGGAACGTCGTCACCGGCGACATGACGGAAGAATTGGTACTCGCCGGCGCCGACATCGTGAAGGTCGGAATCGGTCCCGGCTCCGTGTGCACCACCCGCAAAATGACGGGCGTAGGCTACCCACAGTTGTCTGCCGTCATCGAATGCGCGGATGCCGCTCACGGCTTAAAGGGCCGCATCTGCTCGGACGGCGGTTGCACGCGTCCCGGGGATGTGGCGAAAGCCTTCGGCGGCGGCGCGGATTTCGTAATGCTGGGCGGGATGTTCGCCGGTCACGAAGAGTCCGGCGGCGAAACCGAAATCATCAATGGAAAAAAGATGCGCGGTTTCTACGGCATGAGTTCCAAGAACGCTATGGACAAATATTCGGGCGGTGTGGCCAAATATCGTGCGGCGGAAGGGAAGTTCGTTTGGATCGAAGACCGCGGACCCGTTGAACAGACCTGCCAAGACATTCTGGGCGGTGTGCGCTCGGCCTGCACGTACGTCGGGGCCAAACGCCTTAAGGAACTCACTATGCGCACGACGTTCGTGCGGGTGTCGCAGCAGTTGAACGAAGTGTTCGGTAAATCCTGACCCCGCTCTACTGCCCCATCCTTAAGAAGGCCCTGTCCGAGAATCCTCGGCAGGGCCTTTATTTTCAGCGCAGATCGCCGAAAAACATCTCTGCCGTACCGAAGCCTTCCGTGGGTTTCTTTTTAAACTGAGACTGCGTATAGCGGCGCCAGCGGCCGATGACGTAGGAAAGGTAGACCCCGGCGACGGCCGACACGTTGGTATCGGCGGCAATTTCCCGATCAAGAATCGCAAGCTTCAGAGTCTGCCTCACACTCATCTCCGCTTTGTCAATGACGTGGTTCATGTATTCCAACACGACGGCATCTTCATAAACCAGCGCCTCTCCGGTCAGAAGCCGCGTAATGCCGGGGTTTTTCTCCGCGAATTGCAGCAGAGCCTGAACCTTCGCGAGCGCCCGCATCCGGTGCGTCGTTCCGCTCACGGCCTCCGCCGCCGCAAACATCGACGCAAACGACGTCTCGCAGAACGCCACAATTTGCCGCAAGATTTCAGCTTTATTCGTGAAGTGACGATAAAGCGCAGCCTCAGACAGTCCTGTGACGGCCGCAATTTCTTTCGTCGTAAATTTTTCCAAGCGCGGTTTACCCAAAAGCGTCACTACTGCCGAAAGGATTTCCTGCCGGCGTTCGTCGCCTTTTTTATAAACGCGCTTTGCGGGCGCTGCCTCTCCCACGGCAGCGTTATCCGGTGTATCGAAGGTTTCGGTCGTTGTCATTGTGGTATCCAAAAACGGGCGCTCATGCTACCGAGTTGCCGTCATTTTTTCCAACCGCAAAATAAACAAAACCCCCGAGACCGAAAGATCTCAGGGGTTCTGAAAG
>ULYY01001779.1_pt1 | contig 29046 bp, 30 predicted proteins | sample 1962601 | NCBI WGS metagenome assembly ULYY01 (sample SAMEA4835875, study PRJEB28245) | human gut metagenome | biome: gut microbiome; material: fecal sample | place: Denmark | collected 2008 | reverse complement strand
CGCTCTAATTCAGCCTTGTAGCAAGCATCCTTATTCAAATTAAAAGTTCTAACCAATTCTTTAGAAATATAAGAACGATTAAACAATAAAGCTAAGAATACACTAGCTACCGAAAGATAAGTTTCTTCATGCTGACTCGCCCAGTTTTGTGCATCTTCAAACGATTTCTGCACTTCATTGGATAAATTTATATTACTTGTTGAGCTCTTTGCGACACGATTCGATTCTTGTTGAACCATCTGTAAAGAACGACCTTTATCCAAGCCAATACGCTCAAACAAGCCGTCCAATACATCATCCTTAAAAATCGTTTCCAACATATCCACAGTATCGACACTTGGATGTTGGTAGGATTTTGCCAAATTAATGGCATCCATTAAAATCTTCTGCAAACGCTCTGACATTTGATCGATATTCATAAATAAGCACCTCCTTGTACTTAGCACTCACTCTTTATGATTGCTAATGATAGTATAACACCATTTTTGGCACTGTCAACACTTAAGTGCTAATTATTTTTAAAAAAGAAAAGTAGATTTCTCTACTTTTCCAATGTATTACGATTATAAGCTCTTTGCCAATTTACGCTAAATTCACCCACCGCAATTTTTGTTCCTGGATGATCAATCATTTGATATAAAACATCACAAGGAACAGTTACAGCTTGAATTCCAGCCTTGATCAATTCATGTACTTGATATGTATTTTTAAAGCTTGCCGCAATCACTTTAGCCGGCATATGATTCACTCTCAACATTTCAATCAAGTCTTTCACATCCTGAACACCATCTCCATAATTACACATACGATTTGTATAAGGTGCTAAATATTCAGCTCCATTCATTGCAGCTAAAAAAGCCTGGTCCGCTGTATAAATGGCAGTAGCCAATGTGTGAATTCCTAATTTTTTACATTCTTTAATAGCTCTTAAACCCTCATGTGTAACCGGAATCTTTACGTACATATTTTTATTACGAATGGAAGAAATCATTTTTGCCTCTTCCATAATACCTTCAAAAGAAGTTTGAACCGTTTGAATAAATAACAATTGATCTTCACTCAACACCTCACAAAGATCTTTTACTACATCCATTGCTTCTCTATTTGATTTCGTTAATATTGTAGGGTTTGTCGTAACACCCGTAATTGTTAATAATTCATTTAGTTCTTTAATTTGTTCAATATTTGATGAATCGATAATTAATTCCATGATGGATCCTCCTTAAGTTCATCTGTATCCTAACACTACAAAAATATAGATTCAATATCCTTTTCACATAAAACAAATTATTTCAAAAGAACACAAATAAACATGTTTCTTTATGTTCTTTTTTGTGCTTTAATAAAAGTATGAACACAACACAACGAAGATATGAAATCTATGAAAAACTAAAAAAAGATAAAACCGTACAAGTAAGTGAACTTGCAAAAGTATACGCCGTTTCCTTAATGACCATACGAAGAGACTTAGATAGTCTAGAAAACCAAGGACTCGCCACAAAGAGCTATGGAGGAGCCACACTCAATGAGTCTAGTTCAACTGAGCCTTCCTTTGAAATCAAAGAAGGCATGTCACAATCGGATAAAAAAGAGATCGCGATTTACGCCAGTACACTCATTCAAGATGGAGATTCTATCTATTTAGATTGTGGTACAACCTGCCTTGAGCTCTTTAAACGTATACACCATAAAAAAATCACAATCTTTACAAATTTTTGGAAAATTCTTCAATATGTAGATCGAAATACCAAGGCGAAAATCATTATGGCTCCAGGCACCTATAATCCTGTAACCCAGGCAGCTCTATCTGAAAGCACCATTCAATTCTTTCAAAACTATTATATCGATAAAGCCTTTATCTCCGTATTAGGCCTTGACTTAGACTATGGCGTATCCATTCCCAGCATGAGTGATGCTTTAGTTAAAAAAGCCATTCTTGATTCTTCCAATAAAAAAATTTGTATGGCAGACCATACAAAATTTAATAAAAAGTATATGTCAAAAATAGCCAACATCGATGATTTTGACATGATTATCACCGATAATAAACTAGATGATACTATAAAACACGAAAACATAATAAAAGCACATTAAATGTGCTTTTATTATATTAGAATGCTTTTTGACCTTTTACGTACGTCATTTCAACAGAATAGTCATCATTTAATACAACTAAATCTGCATCTTTTCCAGTTTGAATCGATCCTTTACGATCATCTACATTCAACATACGAGCTGGGTTCAATGTACAAGCATTGATAGCTGTTTGCCAAGGAACCATTGCTTTTTCTACTAAAATACGAAGTCCATCATTGACATGCAATGTAGATCCCGCAAGACCTTTCGTATCTGTTAAGTGTGCACTTCCATCTGGATATAATTCAATTTCGTTTCCACCAAACAATACTTTTGTACCTACAGGAAGGCCCTTAACCATCAATGAGTCAGTGATCATGATACAGTGATCAGGACCTTTAGCTGTAAAGAAATCATTTAATGCTTCATAAGTTGAATGGTTTCCATCACAGATAATTTCACCATATACATCTCTATAACGCATGGCAGCACCAACCAATCCTGGTTCACGGTGATGGAATTTAGTCATACCATTGAAAACGTGAGTCATTGAGTTTGCACCATTCGCAATAGCTAAACGAGCCTGTTCAAAAGTAGCTCCTGAGTGACCTTGACTACATACAATTCCATTTGCACGTAAGAACTTAGTTAATGCAAAGTTATCATCGTGTTCACAAGCCATAGTTACAATTTTAATTAAATTATTAGAAGCTGCTAGATAACGTTTAAATTGTTCAAGATCTGGTTTTACACAATACTGTTCAGGTTGTGCTCCCTTATATACTTGATCCAAATAAGGTCCTTCAAAGTGAATACCTAAAATTTCTGCACCTTCATACCCTTCTTCAACAACTTTCGCAACATTTTTAACCGCATTTGTCAAAACTTCTTCAGACTGTGTGATTGTTGTTGGAAGAATACCTGTAACACCTTCTTTAACGATGTTTTTCATCCAGTTACGAAGACCTTCTTCATTCGCATCATTTGTATCAAATCCATAAGCACCATGTGTGTGTACATCGATAAATCCTGGGACAATTCTCTTATCTCCATAATCTTCATCTACATCTTTTTCTCCATATGGATAGATATTTACAATCTTTCCTTCTTCTACTTCAACTTGGGCTGCCAACCATGTATTTACGACCCAAATTCTTTTACTTTGAATAATCATATCGACAATTCCTCCTAACTATTATTATACTCTTTATAAAAGAAAACACTTACACTTTTTAGTTGACTTTTTATAATTTTTATTCAAAAAATATAAAAGATGCAAATGAATAGACATATTCTCTAAATAATTCTAAAATAGAAGAAGAGGTGAACAAAAATGAAAAAAGCTAAAAAGATTATAGATAACGTGTACTGGGTTGGGGTCAGAGACTTAAACAACCGTCACTTCCATGGTGATTTATATCCAATTGATGAAGGTTGTACATATAATGCCTACTTAGTTGTAGATGATGAAGTCACACTTTTTGATACAGTCGAAGAAGAATTCACAGAAGAACTATTGGAAAGAGTTGAATCCGTACTTCAAGGAAGAGAAATTGACAATATTGTTGTTCAACATACAGAACCAGATCATTCGGGTGGATTTAAAAAAGTATATGCCAAATATCCAAACGCAAAAGTTTACGCATCTATTTCTGGAAAGAAGAATATGATTGAACAATACTTTGATCAAGTTCCATATCAGGTCGTAAAGACAAATGATACAATCAACACAGGAAAATATGACTTTGTCTTTGTTGAAATGCAAATGATTCACTGGCCAGACAACATGTTGACATATTGTCCACAGTTAAAAACTGTATTCTCAAACGATGCCTTTGGACAGCACATTGTAAACTTTAATCTAACCGATGAAGGATTGGATAAAGCGTATTGTTTAAAACAAGCTAAAGAATACTTTGCGAATATTGTTTTACCATATACAACACCAGTGCAAGCTAAATTAAACCTAATTCTAGGCATGAATTTAGACATTGAATATATCATGCCGGCACATGGTATTATTTGGAAAGACTATATTGCAGATATTATTGAAACATATAAAGGTATCGCTGCTCAAAAAGTAGAAAATAAAGCCGTAATTGTATATGAATCTGTATGGAAACATACGCAACAGATTGCCGAAAGCTTAGCCGAAGGATTCAGCGATGCTGGTATGGATGTGAAAGTCTATAAATTATCGGATACAAAATCAAGCATTGTGATGCGTGAAATCATGGATGCCAAAGTTGTATGTATTGGATCAGGAACCTACAACAATGTCATGGCACCTAGTGTAGCCGCTTTCCTTGAACACATTCGTCCATGTAAATTTAAAAATAAAAAAGGGTTGGCCTTTGCCGCATACGGATGGTTTAACCAAGTTGCCAAAGAAATCGATACAAGAATGCAACAATCTGGAATCGAATCATGCCACGATGTGGTCAATCAATGCTACACACCAAGTGATAATCAATTAGAAGACTATTTTAATGTTGCAAAAGAAATCGCAAAAAAATGCCAGGAATAAATTTCCTGGCATTTTTAGTCTATATTTACATGTGAATTTGGCAATAAACGAAGTCCTTTAGGAATCTTGTTTTTGATTTGTTTTCCATCACTCTTGCCAAAGCCAAACGGATGTCCCTTAAAACATACAGCCACATACCCTTTTTCACATTCCTTTTGTAAAACTTCACCATGCATAAAAAGGTCCATTTCTTCTAGAGTTACATCCACTTTTCTTTTATAGTCAAAATCTGCAACCATATAAAAAGAATGACTTGGCTCAAAACGATTCTTAATGACATCCCCCAAATATACGCCTTGACGTAATACTTTTACCTTTTTAAAATCCACAAACGGAACATCCATACCATATACTCTATCCTTATCTATATAGTAATTGTTTGGTAATGTATTCAATTGTTCCTTAAAAAATTTCTGAGTCACATTATCTATTTTTTTTGATTTTAGAACTGGAAGCTTACCTGCGACATCTGATTGTTTCTTGAATTTCGCAATGAAATGACCCTCACCACCATCCATTGGAAAGATACGACGCACATTCAAGTCTTTAAACCCTTTTCTTCCCCACGAAACTTCAGGATCTACCAAGATCATATCCTCATGTTTTTCTAAAAAATCTAAGACAACATCTTCATCTTCTTCTAAAGCATATGTACAAGTGGAATACACCAAAGTACCACCCGGTTTCAACATGAAATAGGCATGTTCTAATATTTCTTTTTGACGAGTCGCACAAAGTTCAATATTTTCAATGCTCCAATTATTTAAGGCAATATCATGCTTTTTGATCATCCCCTCACCACTACAAGGGGCATCCACTAAAATTTTGTCAAAACAAGCATCAAACACCTTCGCAAGCTTATCTACACTTGTATTGGTTACTGCCACATTTTTCACACCCATACGCTCAATATTAGACAAAAGGATTTGGGCACGCTTCGCATCAATTTCATTTGATACTAGATATCCACTTTTTAAATGTGATGCGATCTGCGTACTCTTTCCACCTGGTGCTGCACATAAATCCAATACATAATCATCTTCTTGTACATCCAAGATTTCAACAGCGCTTGAAGCACTTGGTTCTTGCAGATAAAAACAACCACAAATATGGAAAGGATGATTTCCCAACGGCTTATCTACATAATAACTTTCCTTACAAAACCGACTTGGATTATCCAAATGATCAAATTCATCCAATTCTGCCTTTTTTAAATTTATACGCATACCACGATATAAAGGTTTTGATAAAGATTCAATATAGGCATTATATTCATCTTTTAATAATTTCTGCATGCGAGAAAAATACATTTCTTGATTCATACACCCTCCAAAACGGTCTCAGGATCAATGCGACATGCATAGCCTGAGCATGTTGCAGCCTCACAATAGCCACATCCAAAAGAAAAATCAGCACCACTGTTTCTAAAATATTCTACGATCGAATTGAGATCCTGTTTTAATTCAAACACCTCTACATGCGTATGAGGCCCTGTTGAATTGCCACTGTTACCACTTTTCGCTATAACTGTACCTTGACTGACTTGCTGGCCACTTGTCACATAGATTTCATTGGATAAATGCGCATAACTAATCGCATAAAGTCTATCATTTACGGCAGCCACCATACAAATGGTATTGCCACCACCGTTTGGCCATCCATACCAGTTTCCTAAATATCCATTATTCGAATCCACTGGTGCATGGGCATACAATATGATACCATTAGCAACTGCTAACACATCACTATACATGGCACTTGCGATATCCAAGCCTAAATGAAGACCTCCATCCGGATAGGACCAACATCCAGCACTGATTGTACCATTTTCAACTGGATTTTGCCAAAAAGAACTGTACGAATCAATTTCATAATTTCCATCCACCAAACAAGACATACCGTTTTGTTGCCACGATTCATACCCACCAAAATCAGGCAAATGCTCAGTTCCTGAAATCATAGAATCTTCATTATGTTGCCCAGATTCATTGATTTGTGCTAAATGTGAAAATCGTTTTAATAAACGACTTTGACAATTGGATAATCTCTCAAGATATTCATCATATAACAATAACGTATTTTGATTCTTATCGAACTGTTTTTTTTGTTTCAAATATTCTACTTCAACATTTCTATATTCATCGAAGTACAGCGTCAAATTCTTTTGAATCTTATATGGATACAAAATGGAGTTGTTTTTTTGAATCGCTTGTAATTCCAAGCCATATTCCATTTTTTTCAATTCATAATAATTCTTTTTAATTTTATACCTACGTTCAAGTTCATCCACACGTTTTTCTTGTTTATCCATTTCAATCCGTAAATCCGTTTTTTTAGATGTAACATCCATCGCAATATCTCTACATTTTAAAGATAAAAAACTAGCTCTATCTTCATGAATTGTATCGACTTTGGATTCTATATTTGAAATTAAAACTTCATAACTCGGCACGATCATCGATTGTAAGCCAATAAAAAAACAGACAAAAAGAGATATACATTTCATAATACTCCTTCTACTGTCTGTCTTCTAAAATTATTGTATTTATTTTTCTAAGTACATGCAAGCACTATTTAAAATGATAAAACATAAAGTTCCTGTTGCGACAATATTTAATGTACAATCCAACAATCCATATATCAACACGATCGCAATAAAACACATCATCATGCCAAATAGTGCAGGATTTTCTTTTCTTGTATGCGAAGTAAAGATCTCCTTATTTAGCACAAATGTATATGCCAAAAGCACTACTGTTCCAACAACTCCATACGACAAAATGGAATCAATATAAATATTATGGGCATGAGGTGCCTTATGACCATGTACTAATGGATAAAACTTCTGATATGTCTGTGGACCCCATCCAAAGAATGGATACATTGAAATACACATAAATGCCGTCTTCCAAATCTTAATACGGGAGACAAAAGTTGACATATCACTGATTCTTGGAATCAACGTTGGTTTTAAGAATACTAAACCACATATACCAAGTTCGAATACAATGGATGTGATAAATAGTTTTTTCCATCGCACACAATAAAGAAAGATAGGAAAGATTAGGGCAAATGGTAATAATGCAGTTCTAGATCCCGTTAAATATAGAACAAAGAAATTAAACAGTGCAATTATAAAATAACCAATTTTACAAAGAATATTATCGTTTTTCACAAAACGATACATACACATTACACATACAAAATCAATGACCATCGCATAGATATTCGCATTCATAAATGTCGAAGTAATTCTTCGTTTTGGCGAATTGAAGATATGGAATTCTAAAAATGTTCGTCCATTCGCAAGGGAAATCTGATTAAACTGATACAAACCGTAGATAGCCGCAAATACCGATAAAATAATAATAAGATCACACATCTTTTCAAATGTACTTTTTGTGATGCTTCTACGATAATAAGCTCCATATAAGCCGATCAACACAAATAACCATGTATTGCCAAAACCTGTCCAGTTCGAATGGAAGATGGAAACAATTAATTCCAATACGATAAAGCTATAAAAGAAAATTGCGCCCGTTTGATTCTTTATGGCATCCACCAATTTATGTCGGCATAATGCTTGTATTAAAATGCATGCGATTGCTACACTTGCGATTTGATAGGGCAAAAACAGAAAGGCGGTTGCCAATAAAATCATTTTTTCATCTAAATTCATAGATACTCCCTTCAAAAAAATAAGCTGGTTGAACCAGCTTAATTTCAAAACATGGTGCCGACTATCGGATTTGAACCAATGACCTACGCGTTACGAGTGCGTTGCACTACCACTGTGCTAAGTCGGCATAAAGACTACTCTATTAGAATAGTCTTATTTTTTAAGATTGTAAAGCAGAAATCTGTTGTTGATAATATGCGATTTGTTGCTGCAAAGAAGACAACATCTGATTGTTTGTATCAATTTGAGATTGAATATCTGTAGTATCTTCTCCATTTTGTTGCGCATATGCCAAATCAGACTCTAGACTCTGTGCATATTGTGCATACGTATTGTAGTCTTGCTGCAAACTATTCAAGCTTGTTTGATATTCTTTAACCTTCTTTTCATTCTCTGCTTTTTTAGCTTCTTCTTCCTGACGAGCCTTTTCCTCGGCAGCCGCCTTTAATTCACCCTGTTCTTTACATAGATCAATAAAGTCTTTGCCAGTCTTAGATTTTGATAAAGTATCCACTTCATCTTTTAAATTTTTAGACAATGAACTATATGTAGTCTGCATATCGGCTACAGCCATCTTTTCTTCATCGGATTTTGATTCCCAACCATTTAATAAATCAACGATTTGTTGATAAGCAGGAAGTTTAACTTCTTCTTTATCTTGATGAAGCTGCTTTATATCTTTCAACAAAGCCTTATATGTTTTTCCAGTCTGTTCTTTAAAATATTCATTGATTGAAGTCTTTTGTTTATCCAAAAGCTTTTGATAATCTTTATCTAAATCTAGAAGCTCTAATTTCTCTGCATCTGACATCATATTGTCTCCATACTCATCCGCATAAGACACTAATTTATCATATGTTTTTTGTTGCGTTTCAGAAACAATATTTTGTGGATTATACACCAAAACTTTATATGCATATCCACTTAAAGCAGCCAGACCTAATAAGATTACGCATAGCACAATTTTTGTAACCTTCTTCATCGGTTTCTTTTCTTTGACTTGTTTATTCTTAGACTTCTTTTCTTTTGGTTTATGTTCCTTTTTTTCTTTCTTTTCTTTTGGCTTCTTTTCCTTTTGGATAACTACCTCTTCATCTTCGTCATCCTCATTTGACATATCCTGCAACATCGCATGTACAAGATCTAATGCCTCATTGGATTGTTCCTTCTCAATGGAAGAAGTTGTAAAATCATCTTCCATGTCTTTTAAATCATCTTTATGCTCCTGATAAAACTGCTCTTCTTCCGCAATCGTTTTTTGACCACGCTCTTTACGAAGCATATCTAAAGCTGAAGACATTGTCTTTTCAGCCTGTCTTCTTTCTGCTTCAGACATATGATGAACCTCTTTAGGCTTTTTTAATTCATCGTTATATTCTGTTTTTTTATCTAAAAGTGCTTTTGAATAAGCATCTATATTCTTATCATTTTTACTCATAATATATTTTCCTTAGTTCGAATCTATTTTAACACATTATAAGCCTTCTTTTTCAACAAATTCATAAAAAGATTTTTCTTTCACAAAATCCTCCTTATTCACCTTTCCAATCGGCTGTGCATAAATAATAAATTCATTTTCGCCTTCCAATTCAAACATTTCATCACAAATCCTTGTCACACATGCTCCAATTCCACAAGTTCCTAAACCAATACTTGTGCTTGCCAAATATATATTTTCTCCAACATGGCCTAAATCCACTAAAGCTATTCGATGTGCAAGATGTCCATAGCGCCATTGTGTACGATACGGAATATAGCTGAAATAGAAAATTACATTGGCTTTTAAGGCCCATAATTGATCACATAAGGAAGATGCCAAAATATCACTTACCTTTTCAATTGGATTTAAAAACTCAATACGATGTTCCATAGGCAAATAATGATAGGTTCCAGGGTTTAACCCTTCTACATTTTGACATACAAAATAAAGTTCAAAACCATGTCTAGCTCCTCCAGATGGTACTGTACGCAAAGTCGCATATTTCTTACCACGAATTTGTTTAACACCTTGGCAAGTCCAAAGCATATAAGAAAGTTCCAACAAAGACATGGGCTCTTGCGTATATACACGACTACTGTGACGTGTATTGATAATATCTAGAAAGTTAGAATGAACGGATAATGCGTCGAAATTTTTAGGAAGTTCTATGGAATCTTTTCGCATAGCAGCTTTAACCAAAGGTGGTTGTGGAAGTTTTTTGTCTTGGTCCGATTCAAATTCTTCTATATCATATTTCAAGTCTGAATAATTCATGCTCTTCTCCTTTTAATGCGCTAACTCATCTAATAATCTTGCCTTTTGTGTTCCTATCAACAAGAGTTGTTTATACTTTTCATATATATCAATCGTATGTGAACTTAAATAGAGAGCCATTTCACTCGACATTGTTAGATTCGTTACAAATATTGTCATTTCCTGACCATTCTTAAATGCATTTTCCATAAATTCAAACGCATTTTCAATCTCCAACTTCAATTGACTATCCAACTTTTCCATTTTTTCCTTTTGTTCAAAGAAAGGCTTTGTACAAGAATCAAAACGAGACTTTGGATCTAAACTTTCATCCACCATTACTTTTTGTATATTATTTAACACAAATTCATGTTCATGTTTTTGTGAAACACTTAATAATTCTGCCTGCAATTTATCACGATAATTTGACATAAATGCCTTTGTATGGTCCAAATAAGAAGAATCCATATCTTTACGATATTCTTTCAAGAAACGAAACCAAAGATCCGTACAATGTTTTTCAAAAGAATATAAATTCACTTGTCGTAGTAAACCATCCATCACCAAATTAACAACAGAGACTCTTTCATCAAAATCGGCTTGTAACAATCGAGCATAGATAGTGCTTGATACATTTCCTTGTAAGATATCATCAATGCCATAATCATCCTGATATTTTTTATACACCAAATAATAGGCGAAAACATCTTCGGCAATATCTTCATGATGCAGATATTCATAAATCGTATCTTGAGAGATTTCCAGATGCATCTTTTCATAGGTATAGAGTAAATAAGATAAATCTTCCCAGCCTCTTGCCGTCACAAATTCCATACCATCCACACTTGTTGAAACAGTATAGAAATGATTGGGTTTTAATTCCAAATAGCTTAAGATCATCGGATGAATATGTTTTGAAATCGCATACTCTTTCCATACATAGTAATCCGTTTCCACATGGACATAACGAATACGATCCATTGTCACGACATCAAAATCACGAACCGATTTATTATATTCACTCGGATTTCCTGCCGCTACAATGATCCAGCCACAAGGAACCTTCTGATTTCCAAAGGTTTTATTCTGTAGAAACTGCAACATCGTAGGTGCTAATGTTTCCGATACACAATTGATTTCATCAATAAATAAGATACCTTCTTTTAAACCTGTATCTTCCATTTTTGAATAAACACTCGCAATAATCTCACTCATTGTATATTCGGTAATCGAGTATGTCTTTCCTTGAAATTTCTTTTCTTGAATAAAAGGAAGGCCCACAGCACTTTGACGCGTATGATGCGTAATTGTATAGCTGACAAGTCCAATTTGACATTCCTTTGCGATTTGTTCCATAATCTGTGTTTTACCAATACCAGGAGGACCAATCAACAATAATGGTCGCTGATTCTTCGTTTCAATTTCATATTCACCAAACGAATTCTTCGATAAATATGCCTGTACAGTATTTTTTATTTCATTTTTTGCCTGTAATATATTCATAACTTTTCTTCCAATCTATATTGAATGGCCCATGAAGGCACTTTACTTTGATCATAATCCTCTAAATAAATAAAAGCCGTTTTATAGGCCGGACTCTTTTTAGGATAGATTCCTTTGCCATCCGTAAAATAGAGCAGGCCACAAAGATTTTGAAAAACTTTTTGATTGATCAAATCATTCACATAACTAAATACCGGTCTAAAATCAGTGTTGCCTCCCCCTATTAGAGAAAATGAATTCAACAATCGATCCATCTCATTTTGATTTGAGATAACATCATCTTTGCGAATTCTGTCATCACATTGAATAATATGCACCTTGCACGATTTATAAAACATATTTGAAGTACTTAAAATACTATATGTATTGGATATAAAACGCTTCGCAAGATTTTCATCAATAGAATAACTCGTATCGAGTACAATCACAAACTCATAGATTTTTTTAACTTCTTTTGTCTCTAAAGGTTCAATCAATGGCATATTTTTATAAATAGACATCCCATATGTGTAATAGGATAAATCAAATTCATCCAAATCTATTTGCATTTCTTCTTTCACAATACTAAATCGTTTTAAAAACTGAGAAAACGAGTATTTCGATTTCTTTGCCTGTAAACTCGACACAAGAAAGGCATCCCCCTCCTCATTATCTTTCCCTTTTTGTTTATGATCAAACAATGTTTGTTTGGCAACACTCTGCCACTTTTTTTGAACAGAAGAAGATTGAGGGATTTTGTCATCTTGCTCTTTAGGCCATGAACTATGATCATCTACCACAAATTCATAATATAAATCTTGAATATCGCCACGTGTACAAAGCCATTCATATACAGTTATACAGCTGATACCTGTTAAACTTTCAATTTCACGATATACATCTTTTCGAACATATGACAAGATTCGCGAAACACTCTTTTTATGCATCGAATCCAATGTATACTCCACGATAATATCGCAAGCTACATTCCAAATCAATTCAACACGATTTTTTCTAAGCCAAATATGGCTATATAAACAATGCAGAACACTATGTAAAAAACTACGATTTAAAAACACCGCATTCTTCTGAAATAAATCAATAATCTTTAATGGATTATAGTAAAAATACACGCCATTTGTAGCACATACAGCTACACGCTCGTCTTCCTTCAACATCAGCGTATTTAAAGCTGTTAAAAAATGTGGCATATCTATATAGAGTTCGGATCGAACTAATTCTAAGATATGAATTGCCTTTTCCTTTTCCCATTCACTTTGTCGCATTAAAAATCCTCAAAAGAATATGTCGATGATGATTTAAACATCTTATTCTTTAATTCCATCAATTGAGTACGAGTTTCTAAATCCATTTCCATAAAAATCAATCGATTTAGTTCAGACTGACCAAGACACTCTTTTTTTAACAATTTTTCTACCATAGCACATATATCTTTATATCCATGTAAATAAGAAGTCAAATCATGTGTCCTTAAATAAGGAATGTATTGTTCAGATCCCATCATAAAGCGAAGAATCGCTACATGAAAGATACAAAATTCACTTTCTTCAGCGCATAGCTTTTCAAAACAAGCATCATATCCGTCAAAATCGATTTTCCCCTCTTTAAAACATTGACGCATGCGAAAACCTTCCCCTTCAATATTCAGAGCAAAGATATGAGCAGGGCCCACTTCATCATAACTCCCGTTGTATTCTGGATAGAATATAGAACTATCTAAAAAGTGAACTTCTACATCCCATGTGATTTGCGTTAAGATTTGTTTCAGGAAAGTAACATCAAAAATTGAACAATCATAATAAATATGATTGAGTCTTAAACAATTCATAAACACATCACTGCCAATACACATTAAACTAGAAGGTACAAATACTTCTTTTAACTTTCGACAATTATAGAATGCATAATCGCCAAGTTTTTTTAAAGTTCTAGGAAGCTTAACACTTTCAACATCACTACCACTACACTCATGATAATAAGATGGAATTTCACAATTTAAAACTGCTTTAGATAAATCGACTTCTTTTGATGAAAAACAATAATTTCCAATTTCACGAACAATATATCCATCTATCACTTCAGGTATTTCAACAATCGGACTGGATGCATACACTCTTCTTATACAAATACTTTCATCATTTACTTTTTCATAATATACACAAATTTCCATACAAAAATTATAACATAAAACAAAAAAAGACAACTACCGAAGTAATTGTCTATATTTACAAGTGGTGCGGGTGAAGGGACTCGAACCCCCACGCCGAAGGCGCCAGATCCTAAGTCTGGTGCGTCTGCCAATTTCGCCACACCCGCATTTCCAACGTGCTCACATATAATACACTAACATAAAATAAAATGCAAGTATTTTTTAAAAAAGAAGTTACATTTTTGTAACTTCTTAGTGTAATACAGTTGGCTTATGCATCATTTCAATCTCTTCTTGGATATAGGCTTCCACTTTTTCTAAAAGCTCATCTGTAACCTCAATGTCACCTATCATAAAAGGACCATCTCCCATATTTGTTTCTTTCACAAACTTAATTTGCGGAAGCTGCGGCATACGATGATTTCCAAGTTCCTTTTCGATTTTTTCCAATTGTTTAAGTATAGGCTCGGCAATTTGTCTAATCATTTCTTCTTCTGTCATACATAGTATTATAATCAACATCCCTCATTTTGACAAGTTTTAACATATGTTTAAATTTAAACCCAAAACATTGAATCTTATACAATTCAGAGTAACATACTAGATGAACTGCTGGAAGCATACTACTTCTAGATGTGTTCGTATGCACCCTGGCCTATGCCCTACAACATAGGTTCTGGGTGTTTTTTCTATAATAAGGATTCTAGTTCTTCTAAAGAAATAGGTCCAGGTCTTAAGATTTGTAACTTTTCTTTTGTACAGTCAACAATCGTACTTGCCTGTAACACTTTACACGTCCCAAGTACAATACCATCAATTTTTGGAAGCTGCTCATACACATCATCACTTGTAAGTGCTGTTTTTTCTCCAGACTGATTGGCACTTGTGACCAAGATTGGACAATTCAACTCATCAATCACATCTAATATAAATTTTTCATCTGGAATACGAATCGCAATTGTACTTAAGCCATTTGTGTATGCTGAATCAACACTGTCTTTTACATTCACAACGAGTGTCAATGCACCCGGTAAAAACTTAGCCGCAATCTTTTCAATTCTTTCATCCACTAACGCGACTTGCTTCATTTGTTCTACATTTGAAACCATCATTGGGATTGGTTTCGTTTCTGGACGATGTTTTGCGCGTTTTAATCGTTCTAAATCTTCTAACTCCCCATATTTTACTCCAACTCCATATACTGTATCTGTAGGAAGAGCAATAATTTTATGTTCATTAAATGCACACGCTACTTCGTGTACTTGATTTTTAGTATATTCTTTCATGTTTACACCTCTGTCTAAGACATTATACATCTTTTATGATAAAATACACTAAGAAAGAAAGGATGTTTACAATGTTTGAAAATACAATTGCAGCCATCTCCACTTCTTTGCAGGATGGTGCCATTTCCATCATTCGTTTAAGTGGTGACAAGGCTATTGAAATCACGCAAAAAATATTTGACCGTAATATCATGAATGCGAAAAGTCATACCATTCATTATGGTTTTATTATAGATATCGATAAAAATCCTGTTGATGAAGTTTTAATTTCTATATTTAGAGCTCCAAAAACATATACACGCGAAGACATTGTCGAGATCAATTGTCATGGTGGTACTTTTATTACTCGTAAAATCTTATCGATGGTATTAAGTGCTGGAGCAAATCTGGCAAAACCGGGAGAATTTACGCAGCGTGCCTTCTATCATGGAAGAATTGATTTATCGCAAGCTGAAGCCGTTCAAGATATGATTGAAGCAAGTAATAATACCGCAGCTAGTATGGCTATTCATGGAATTAAAGGAAGTGTAAAAAAACTGCTACAGCCTTTGATAGATGATTTAATGGATATTATTGCACAGATTGAAGTGAATATTGATTATCCTGAATATGAAGATGTCGAACAATTAACGACAAATGACTTATTACCTAAAACAAATGATTGGTTAGATAAAATCGATCATATTCTTGCTCGTGTACAGACGGGGCAAATGTTAAAAAAAGGTATTGATACAATCATTATCGGTAAGCCAAATGTTGGTAAATCCAGCTTATTAAATGCACTTCTTGAAGAAGATAAAGCCATCGTTACAGATATTGCGGGGACCACAAGAGACTTGGTGGAGGGTCAAATTCATATTGGCAGTGTTCAATTGAATTTAATTGATACAGCTGGTATTCGTGAATCCAGCGATAAGATTGAACAGATTGGCATTGAAAAAAGTCAAGAAAAATTAAAAGATGCCAAGTTGGTTCTTTTAGTCTTTGATGGTTCAAAAGAATTGGATGAAGAAGATAAACAATTGTTAGAACTGACAAAAGATAAGATGCGTTTAATTATCTACAATAAATTAGATAAAACCAGCCCCGATAAAGATGGCATTTGGATTTCAGCTGCCAACAAAGACATTCAACCTTTGATTGATGCCTTGGAAAACTTGTATCATGAAGATTTATTAAAGGAAGATCCACTACTTTCAAATGAGCGTCAAATTGGTTTATTGAATCAAGCCAAAGAAGATATGTTAAGGGCGAAAGAAGCCATGGACAGGATGGTAGAACCTGATTTAATTGAGATTGACATTCAGGCTGCTCATGATCATTTGAAAGAAATCTTAGGTGAAGTTCATAGAGAAGACTTGTTGGATACATTATTTTCTAAATTTTGTTTAGGTAAATAGTAAAATGCGATGATTAACCAATCATCGCATATTTTTTATCTACTTTATTTAATACAACACAACCATCTTCAGTAACTAAAACCAAATCTTCGACACGAACACCCATCTTTTCTGGCAAATAGATACCTGGTTCAATTGAGAAAATCATACCTGGTTTCACAGTTTCTGTGTTGGTTGAACTTACATCCCCAAATTCATGATCCGTTTGACCAATGAAATGTCCTAGGCGATGTGTAAAGTATTCACCATAACCAAAGCTAGAAATATAATTACGAGCCGTTAAATCGATATCGCATAGACGAACGCCTGGACGAATGATTTCTTCCGCTTTTTCATTAGCTACACGTACAATATCATGAATCTTTTTATATTCGTCACTTGCTTCTTTACAGAAATAAGTACGTGTCATATCCGAACAATAATGATCTTTTCTTCCACCAATATCGATCACAATACTATCTCCTGCTTTTAACACAGAATCATCTGGCATATGATGAGGATCAGCACCATTAGCTCCAAACGAACAGATTGGTGAGAATGAAACATTTTGACATCCTAGCAATTTATATTGTTCAAGAATAAAAGCTTCTACTTGTTTTTCAGTCATACCTTCTGAAATGAAATCTCTTGTACGTTCCATCACAACATCATTGATCTGTGAGTTTTCTATCATACATTCTATTTCTTTTTCATCCTTAATGGCACGAGTATCATCTACATATTTTGATCCAAGAACAACTTTTAATCCTTCACACTTTTCCATTAAAGGAATCAAAAATCGTGCTGTCCAATCTTTATCAACACCTAGCGTTTCACTTAAATTAATAACACTAGCTAAAAGTGAAGTGGAATCATCCGTATCGCTATACCAAATTTCTTCACAATCCTTTTGTTCAACCGTAAATAATGTATTTAAAAATAAGACTTTTCTTCCTTCATCATTTAAGTACAGTGCAAACAATCTTTCTCCTGGACCTACATCAACGCCTGTTAAATAATAGATGCTGCATGGTTCACTAACTAAGATTTGTTTAAGCCCATCCGCCTTCATTCTCGCAATCACTTGATCGACTCTTTTTTGAAACATAATTATCCTCCTAGAAATTCAAAGTAAATTCTGTACCTTGTTTCTCATCACTTGTCACACTTAATTTGATTTTATGGCTTTGCGTAATTTGACTTGCGATAGATAAACCTAAACCCGCTCCCCCTTGATATTTTCTTGACTTATCAACACGATAGAAGCGCTCAAATACATGTTTTAAATCTTCTGGCGGAATATAGCTATCTGTATTACGAATTGTTATGACGGGTTTATTTTGTACCTTACATAATTTAAAATAAATCTTTCCACCTGAAGGTGTATATTTGATCGCATTGTCCAAGAAAATTAAAATCAATTGTTTTAACTGTGACTCATTACCATGTACCTCTATATTTTCTTCCACTTCATCGATTAAATCAATACCTTTTTCAAACGCAATGGATTCAAACGGTAAAACACAATGAAAACATATATCACTAAGCGAACAATTCTGCATAGAAATTTCAATTCGATTCGCATCATTCTTGGCAAGAAACAACATATCTTCTACAAGTTTTCGCATGCGGTTCGCTTCGCTTTGAATCGATTCTATCCATTGTTTTTGTGAAGAAATAGTTTCTGTCGAATGATTGGTTAATACATCACTATCCGCTAAAATAACCGTTAATGGCGTTTTTAATTCATGACTGGCATCGGCCACAAATTGTTTCTGTTTATCCCATGCCTGTTCGACTGGTTTTAATGCCCATTTACTTAAAATACAACTTAGTATAAAGAATACTAGTAATACACTCGATCCAATTTGAATAGATATAATCAACATTCTTTGAAAAGAAGACTGCATGTGAGATACATCCACAAAGGCTACGGCATAACCTGAAGGAATGATTGTGTTTTCATCCACTTGATAGTTGGTAATTTTTTCTTTTTTATACGCAAACCCTAGTCTTTTCAAAATTCCAATATCGTCTCTATTTTTTACACTCTCAATTAAGATTTGTGCATCTTCTGCATAAATATTCCATACTGAACGGCTTGTGATCATATATTCATAATTTGAATCCGTATAAATCACGAAGGAATTCCCATTAAAATTTCGACTGTTTCCAAATGAAATCGAAAAATCTTTATCCTTTAATCGTAAAGCCATTTCCAAACTTCGCTCAACATCTTTTTTATCATGAACATAGTTTGAGCAACAAACTATACCAAATACAGATAATAAGATTACACTGACAAAGGACATTAAAATCAAAATGAATTTTGTCTGTAGTTTTTTAAGCATCACAAACCTCTAGTCGATATCCAACTTTTCGAATCACCTTGATTGAAACTTTGCTTTTTAAAAATTTTAGTTTCTTTCTTAAAAACGAGATATAAACCTCTACATTATTGTCCATCGCATCACTTTCACTACCCCATACCGAAACAATCAAATCATCTTTAGAAGTAATCATTTCTGGATGTGACATTAAATGTTTCATAATTTCAAATTCTTTATATCCTAAATGAATATGTTGGCTTGCACAATACAACTCACAAGTATCAAGTTGTAACGATAAATCGTCATATTTTAACTCATGTACAATGACTTCTCCTTTACGTCTTGTCAGTGCATTAATTCGAGCAACAAGTTCAGCAGCTGAAAATGGTTTAGTCATATAATCGTCGGCCCCTACATTTAGGCCTTTCACTTTATCTGGAATTTCATCCAATGCCGACAACAACAAAGTTGGAGTTTCAATCTTATTGGCACGCATTTTCTGTACAACCTCAAAACCATTCATAACAGGGAGCATAATATCTAAAATAGCTACATCATAAAATCCACTTAGGGCTAAATCTAAACCTTCTTGTCCATCATAAGCCATAGTTACTTGCCATTTTTGTTCTTCTAAAATTTGTGCAATCGCATACGCAATGTTTTTTTCATCATCCACAACTAATATATTCATAAACACCACGCCCTTTCTTCTTTTTTATATATTAACACACAGTTCTATATTTTCTTTACTCATTTTTATAGATACACAAGATTGTAATGCCGATAACTTTCGATTTAAATAGGATACATACAATGAAACTGTATTCTGATTCACATCTACTGGATTGTTCCAAACTTTTTCAATCACAAGCCAAATAGGTACTCGATTCGATTCACTTCGAACCAATAAAGAAAGAATACTACATTCCAACTTCGTCAATTGATATTTTGTATTCTTATGCGCAAGTGTTACTTCTTTCCTATCTAATAGAATATCTTGATATTGTAAAAAAGATTCGTCTATCGTATTTTCTTTTAACATCATTTTGACTCGTGCAATCAATTCCTTTGTCGAAAAGGGCTTGGATAAATAATCGTTGGCATCTAAATCAAAACCTGTAACTTTATCATCCACTTCATTTAATGCACTTAAAAGTAATACCGGAATATCATCTTTTTGTTTGCGAATCCGATTTAGCACTTCATAACCATTCTTTTCAGGTATCATAATATCCAAAATCAATCCATCATAAATTTCTTGGGAAATCAAACGAATGGCACTATTCCCATCAAAACACACACCGCAATTATAGCCCTCATCTTCTAAGACAGCTCGTAGTGCTTTAGCCAAATTCATTTCATCATCCGCTATCAATAATCGCATATTATCCCTCGATTCTATCTTTGATTGTCTGAAATGACAAATCTAAAGAAGCAATTTCATCGGCACATCGTTTTAATTCACTACGTATCAAATCTTCATCTTCAATATGTTTCTTATAATGAATTTGAGATTTGCCCAAAAATCTAATGCGATCGTTCGTACTTGGATTTCAACTAAACATCCATCCACTTCACAAATTACATGTAGACTGCGATATCCACTGGGTTTGGGTTTGCTTAAATAGTCTCTTACTTCCACCACTTTAAAACATGAATGAATCCAATCCTTTATTTCATAGATTTCATCCACAAACGAACAAATGATGCGAACGCCTATAATATCATGAAGCAAAGAATATTCATCGCCTATCTTTTTCATAACACTTTTGTGGTGATTTGATTCTAGAAGTCGTATATTGTATACAAGCTAATGAACTCGAATGAATCGTATTTAAAACCTTATCCAAAACATTTTTAAACGTATCATAGTCAGAGCCATAAAATTCTTGATATGTCATATATAAAACATACGAAATAATACTTAAAATATGCTTAAAAAAAGTTAGAGATTGCTCTCTAACTAAAATAATATCCTTTATAGTCATAATAATAAATTCGATAAATAAAACGATCATTTTTCTTTATACTGAACTGTTGTTCAAGATTTCCATCCGTATCGTAAATGGATAATAGTCCTGCAATTCCTGAATCTACGACAATATGATCACCTAGATTTTGTGCACTCGATACATAGGCACTAAATGGAACTTCAAACGAATGAACCAATGTATATGTCCCTTCGTTTTCATCCACTAAATATTGATAGTAATAGGATGTCGTGCCTTCTGTAATACTTGTTTGAATCCCTTCATTTACCGTCCAATCATAATCTTTTCTTGTCTTAGAATATCCAAAATTATTATCAAACATGTATAGATAGTATTGACCATATTCTAATGAATCATCTTCCATATATGTTACGGTATGTTGTCCTCCACTCGTCAAGAAGTCCCCTACTTTTGTATATAAATACTTTGTATAGTCTGTATCTTTCCAGAAATCTTCATTGCCTATGATATAGCCAATGCTTGGATTTGTGCTTACATCATTGATTTTAATGATTGAACTTGTTTCTCGAGAAGAAAGAATGACACTATCATCATTTAGATATTGAAGTGTATTGATATGCATCCAATCCCATTTTGAACCTTCTTTATGATCCGTACTCTCTTTGTAGCTTTTAAACAAATCTTCTAGATCTAATACTTCACTTACTTCTTCGCTATCTACATCTAATTTAATAATACAATCTTCTACACTATTCTTTTCTTCATTTGTAGCTAATAAAATCAAATTTCCATCCTGATCAAATTGATAATCGTGATGAACTATATAATTACCCAAATTATAAATGTGTTCAATCATACCCAAATGATTGATGGCAGCCATTCTATGTGTAGATACACTCATATATAAGATTTGATTTTGCATCAACATACGATGAGAACGATATCCAATAATTGGAATTTCCCCACGCAAAACGCCATTTGTATCATACATATAGACAAAGTCTTGATCATCCGCATCATTTCCTAATAGTGTATATAAACCATTGCCTAAATCTTGTTTAGAACCAGATACTTGTTTAAGTTGTATATCTTCATCACCTAAAAGAGATCCCATTGTATAATTTGTACTTACACTTTGACTTGTGCCATCCTTATAGGTAGCTGTAATTGTGATGGTATTTGTACAATTTGGAATCAAACCAATCAATTGAAACTCATGTTCCTTTTGATATTCTTTAGCCTGATTCGCTGTAGCTGTAAAATCTGCATAATCACTGCAACTCACTGTATATGTAATTTTAGCTACTTTAGATGTATTAAAATAAACATACATCGATTGTGTATTGGTTGAAAAAGGATTGTATTTCATAAATATATTTTGAAGTGTATAGTTTCCATTTCCTTTTTCATGTTCTAAATCCGATAATGCTTGTTCTTGAAACTCCATCGTATAAATTTTATTGACAGTAACTGTAGATTGACTATCTTTATAAATTCCATATCCAATCGTGAGTCCAATAATCAGCACAAAAATCAATATATTTCCAAGTTTTTTCTTCATAACAAATTCACCTCGAAATTATTGTATTATGTTTTTCTTAAGATTTCCTTAAGTTTTCTTAAGATTTTAATGGAAATTTCAATTTGTCAAAAAAAAAGAAATAGGCATGATTATTCTAAGGGCATGAAAAGTATAATCGCCTATTTCGTAAGTGAGTATACTGATTCAAACTTAAATAAACCTTAAAAGATGTGAAGATACAAATTAAGAATTCTAGAAAATGTTATTGATGTGGTGATGATACTATATGGAAATGAAGTGGATACTGTATTAGAAAAGGTGATAACTTTTCTTCCTAAATTTGAAATCTATAAGAATAATGAATATATAGGTTGTTTATCGAAAGAACTATCTTTCTTTACTCCACATTATTACATTGACTACAACGGATGGCATATTGATGGAACTCTTACTGAATGGAACTATACAATTGTGGATGAAAGCTATGATATTGTAGCGATTATTCGTATAGAAATATTTAATGTAACCGATACTTATGTCATTGATGTCAAAGATCCAGAAAATGCATTGGATGCGCTTATGTTTGTCTTGGCTATTGATGCAAAAAAGTGTACTAGAAACAAGCGACAAAATTTTTAGCACTCATCTCTTGACTGTGCCAAATAATTGTACTATGATATTAGCAGTTAAATGACATAAGTGCTAAGGAGGATTCAATATGCGCTATTACCCTAATTATTTTGATGACTTTTTCAACGATACTAAAAAACAAGATACAAATACTGTATTAAGAACAGACATTTATGAAAAAGATGGATATTATCAAATCTGCATGGAGGTTTGTGGTATTCAAAAAGAAAATATTCAAATCGAATTAAAAGATGGCTACTTAAAGATCACAGCTACTCGTAATATCAACAAAGAAGATACGCGTGTGCTTCGTCAAGAAAGATTTACTGGAACTTATTCTCGTTCTTTCTATATTGGTGAAGGCTACAAACAAGAGGATATCAAAGCTCATTTTGACAATGGTGAATTATTTATCTTATTGCCTACAAAACCAGTTAAGCATGAAGAAGAAACAAGATATATCAATATTCAATAGTGAGAGACTTGCGTCTCTCATTTTTTGGATTATACTATTCTTAATCAAGTGGAGGTATAGATAATGAGTGTATTAGATCAAAATATTGCGATCTTCAAATATTTTGAAGAAATCTCAAAGATTCCTCATGGATCATTTCATGAAGAAAAAATCGCAGACTATATAGAAAGTTTTGCGAAGGAACACGATTTTAAATATGTTCGTGATGACATGAATAATGTGATTATTTATAAGGGTGCTACACCAGGCTATGAAGATCACGATACTGTCATGTTGCAGGCGCATATGGATATGGTGTGTGAAAAAAACAACGATGTCGATTTTGACTTTGAAACCGATGCTTTGAATTTATATGTTGAAGATGGCTGGTTAAAAGCGAAAGGAACAACATTAGGTGCCGATGATGGATTTGGCGTTAGCTACATGTTGGCCATTTTAAGTGATGATACTCTAAAACATCCAAACCTAGAATGTGTATTTACTGTACAAGAAGAAGTGGGCCTATTAGGATCTATCCATTTAAAGAAAGAATACTTCCAAGCCAAGAAAATGATTGGTTTAGATGGAGGTGGTGAAGTTAGTACTTGCACCACAACAAGTGGTGGTCGCTATGCCTATGTCGATAAACCATGCTCGTTTGAAGAAGTAAATAAGCCAACCTATAAACTTATTGTCAAAGGATTAGATGGAGGTCATTCAGGTGCTTGCATTGATCAAGAGAAGGGTAACTCCATTAAAATCTTATTTAGAGTTCTACAAACATTAAAAGATATTCAAATCGTATCTGTAAATGGTGGATTGAAAGAAAATGCGATTCCTAGGGAAGCAGAAGCAATTTTCGTTTCAAACAGTATGCCAAATATTGATTCTATCGTAAAAGATTTAAAAACAGAATTTGAATTTAGTGATAGTAAACTCGACATTCAATTGGAAGAAACAGACAAAGCCACTAAAGCCTTTACTTTAAAAGATTCAAACGAATTGATTACACTATACTACTTACTACCAAATGGTTTGCAGCATAAATCTATGGCCATTGAAGGATTAACTCTAGCTTCCCTTAACTTAGGTAAGCTAAGAACAGAAGACAATGTTGTAAAATGTGCATTCTGTATTCGTTCCCCATTAGAATCTATGAAAAATGAATTAGGCAATAAAATCAATATGATTGCACAATTATGTCATGCAACTGAACATGAAGATACAAACTTCTGTGGCTGGAACTATGAAGCTAACAGTCCATTAAGAGATACATTAAAAGAAATCTTAAAAAGACAAGGCGTAGAAATGGAAACGGAAGCATCCCACGGCGGTATGGAAACGGGTATTCTAAAAGGATTGATTCCAGATTTAGATATCATCACATACGGCCCTATTGCCGAAGGTTGCCATACGCCAGAAGAAAAACTAAACCTAGAATCTTTTCAAAAAGCCTATAAAAATTTATGCGATTTGATTGCAGAATTGTAAGAGAAGTCTATACTTCTCTTTTATTTTGTGCTATAATACTTAAGCACATGGCGCGTTCGGCAAGCGGTTAAGCCACAGCCCTCTCAAGGCTGTATCACGGGTTCGAATCCCGTACGCGCTACCATTTATCAATTACTCCTTTACATAAAGGAGTTTTTATTATTTTTATATTAGAGATATACTTTTTATATACACTTATTTCAAAATTCTTGTTTTTCAATTTCATACAAAAAGTGTAATATATATGAAGAACAGAAAGGATATGCATTGATATAATGTTAGAACTCTTAGGAAGACTTTTAGTACTTAGTGCATTCATGAAATTACTTTACGCTATGTACTTAAGATACAGAGATTGGTAAATGTAGTACATATACATAGAAAGGACTAATCTTTATAATGTTAGAAAAATTAGGGATATTTTTTATTGCGATTGGAATCGCCAAATTTATTTACGCCATGTATTTAAAACACAAACAAAAATAAGTCAGCAATAGGCTTTTTTATTTTAACCAAAAGAAAAAGCACATCACTAGATGCACTCTTCAATCTTTCGCTTTTCAAGATACTTGATTTTTTCATCATGGACCCATTCCATAATAACACGATAATTAGTCATTAAGAAATCTCTCCATTCTGGTTGAACAATAACTCTTCTTTTAAGACCTCTATCATTTTCAATAATATATGGAAGTCTATATTTTTCATTATAATCTTTAATTGTTTCTATAATATCTTTAGGTCGATTCCAAATTGGATCATTACCACCTACATCCACCAAAAAACTCGATAACAAACGATATGGTGTCTGCATGATCAATAGTTTCTTATATTCCTTTAAAGCTTCATCATGCTGCTTTACACAAATTACAATTTCTTGTTTCGAACAATTTTCAGGCAAATGCTTTTGGATGCTTAAAATCGCATTTTCCAATGCATTTGTACGCTTTTGATGAATCAACGGACCCAAGTGATACCCTTTTTCTACCACATCCTCATAGGCTAAAGAAATCATTTCATCCAAGATTTCATCAAATTCAATTGTATCCTTATAAATCATTAAATTTAATATGGCTTCTAACCAATAAAAGGAATAAGAAGAACTTGTAAATTCTAGAATCTTCTCAAAATAATCCAATCGTAGTTCAAAACTATATAAATCTAAGAATTGTAATCGCTCGACATCTAACATACCCTTATTTTATCAGTTCTGTGTACTTTTTAGAAGATGCTTTACACTTTTCTACAGGATATTTCTTCTTATTTTGTTCTAATTTCATCAACAAAATCTCTTCCATATCCACACCTAGTTTATCAGCCATTAAAATACAATAATTCATCACATCTGCCAATTCTTCACAAACATGTTGCTTATCATATTCATTATTCCATTGAAAGCATTCCAACAATTCTCCTGCCTCAATACTAATCGATTTAGCCAAATTTTCTGGATTATGAAACTGATCCCAATCTCTTTCCTCATTAAACTTTAAGATTTCTTCAACTGCCCTTTTCATCTTAATCCTCCATCATTCGATATTTCTTCGGTGATATGCCATACACCTTTTTAAATGCCTGAATAAAATATGTTACATTATTAAAACCAACAATCTCTGATATTTCCGTTACATTCAGCGTGGCATCTTTTAAAAGATTTGTTGCCTTCTGTAACCGATACTGAATTAAATACTCATATGGCGTTACATTTAACATCTTATTAAAACAACGATTGCATTGCGCAATACTCATCGTTCCTGCATCCGCAATATCTTTTAAAGAAAGTTCATCCGCATAATGCGTATGAAAATATATATAAGCATCACTTTTCCAATACTTCAATATCTACAATATCATCTATTTGTATTTGAATATTCTCTTTAAAATATAACAACTTATTCAATTCATCTATACGCTTAAAAGATAAAACGCTCTCCATGTACTGACCACCACTTTTTGTCTTATCCTTTTCAAAATAAGTGATTCTACATTTCGATTTCAAATGCATCAATTCAGTGATTTTCTCATTGATTTCAAGCTTTTCTTCATTTGATAAAATTCTTTTTTCCTGCGTGATTCTACCCTGTTCTATCACAGCTTCTTTATGACCTGTTAAAGCTGCAAAAGGCGCAAATTGAGCGGCACGATCTAACATCGGCATCTTGGGGTATTTACTTTTAGGACGATCCATTGTATACCATCTTTCATCCATTATGCCTTATGCCCTCCAATCTGCTCATTTCGCTCTTTGGCCTTTGCTCCCTTTTCAAAATCCGTTCCCTTTAAAATTGAATTCTTACCATACTTATTCTTTATTTTTAAAGTTACCTTTTGAAGATCATTTTCCTTCTTTAATTCTTCTTCATCTACATTTGAAAATAAATCCATCTGTTCAAAGCCACGATTCTTTTCATCAACCACTTCAATAGCTGCCACATTGATTCTTCGCACTAATAAACTAGAATCCACATGCCGATCATATACATCCAATATATTTTGAATTAGAATTGAATTCGCATTTGTCTTTTGAGGTAAATGAACAATTTTATGTAAGCTTTTCGGCAAAACACGTCCATAAAAATCAACCATTGTTTCACCTGTATATGCTTCATTTGTTTCATAACCAATTGTAAGAACCACTTTATTTGTCACCAAATGTTTATCCACCAAACTTAAAGCTAAAGATTCCACCATTTCCTTTACTAAAATCTTAGCCTTTTCTTTTTCATACCCACAAGATAAGACTTGTCCCGAACCAATACTATTCTTTTCTGGCTTATACGCCTTAATATCTTCCATTGTACAAGGTTCATATCCCCACGCATGATCAATCAATAGTTCAGCATTTACACCAAATGTCTTAAATAAAACATCCTCATGTTCTAAGCTAAAAGCACAAAGCTTGCCCATTGTATCAATACCTATTTTATTTAATCTTTTCTCATACCCTTTTCCAACACGCCAAAAATCAGTCAAAGGCTTATGATTCCACAACAATTTACGATACCTATACTCATTTAAAGCCGCAACACGAACCCCATTTTCATCTGGATCTTTATGTTTGGCCACAATATCCATTGCCACCTTGGCAAGATATAAATTGGTACCAATACCTGCCGTAGCCGTGATGCCAGTTGTTTCATAAATATCTAGAATCATTTTCATCGCAAATTCTTTTGGTGTTAAACGATACGTATTTAAATATGGTGTCGCATCAATAAACACTTCATCAATAGAATATACATGAATATCCTGACTTGAAACATACTTCAAATATATATTATAGATTTGCGTACTGATATCCAAATAGTATTTCATTCTTGGAGGTGCAATTAAAAAATCGACTTCAAATCTAGGATTCTGCATTAGGACTTCATCATCTGCTGACTTACCATCAAAACGCAAAAGCCCCTTTTTCCTTTTAGCATTCACATCTCTAACCTTTTGATTCACCTCAAACAAACGACACCGTCCACCAATTCCATACTGCTTTAAAGAAGGCGATACCGCTAAACAAATTGTTTTTTCTGTTCTAGAAGTATCCGCCACCACAAGATTGGTTTTTAAAGGATCCAATCCTCTAGAGACACATTCACAAGAAGCATAGAATGACTTTAAATCGATAGCCAGATAAATCTTTGAGTTCATGAACGAGTAATCTTTTTAAGAAGACCATTTAATTCATCCAAACCAGAAGTCACTTCATTCAATTGACCTCTTAACGTAGGAATCATCTGTTTCATTTCTTCTTTTACAGCTTGTTTCTTTTTTTTCTTTTGATATTTCTTCACCATATTGGTACTACGTCAAGAAAAAGGACTTATAAAATAGATAAATT
>ULYY01030558.1_pt1 | contig 30959 bp, 22 predicted proteins | sample 1962601 | NCBI WGS metagenome assembly ULYY01 (sample SAMEA4835875, study PRJEB28245) | human gut metagenome | biome: gut microbiome; material: fecal sample | place: Denmark | collected 2008 | reverse complement strand
TAGGATCTTTGCAAGCTGTTACACGGATTTCTTTACCGTTAACAATCAATTTGCTGTTTTCAACGTCAGCTTCGATAGTACCGTTGAATTTACCGTGCATAGTATCATATTTCAACATGTATGCCAAGTAATCTACTGGACACAAGTCGTTAATACCTACGATCTGAATATCGTTTCTGTTCTGAGCTGCACGGAATACGAAACGGCCGATACGACCGAAACCGTTAATACCTACTTTAATCATTTTGTTTAAAATTTAAAGGTTTTATAATTGCTTTATAAACACTCACTCTATTAGTAATCAAAAGGAACCATCAATTTGACATTTATTTCTTTCTGATTGCGATGCAAAAATAAGTATTTCTTTTGAAAGTAAACAACGAATAAGAGAAAAAATACTCAAAAAATATCAGCTGTTACACCTTATTTTTATATATACAAAGGCTTTTTCTGCCTCCTCCTAGCTTTTTTGCAATCTCAATATACCAAATTGACATTATCTATCCATAATTTATTTCCAGGAGACCCCACAAAGGCTCCTCCCATACTTGAAGTAAACTGAAGAATCAAATGTGTAGGATGCTCGTCTTTACTGGCCCAGCCCACTTCTTTTATAAGTTTACTTTCTCCTTTGCTGTTACGGGCATAATATCCGCCTGTACCTAATTGCATCAATTCTGGTACATAACGCTTGTCATGCGTAATATCCCCATACATTATTTCATAAGTAGCTCCATTGTGCCAGTCTTGCGAGCGGTTGTATTTTACGGCTACTGTACCTACTCGCTTAGCAATAATGTTTCCTTCCGCATCTTCCGAACGTTTCTGCAACAGACAAACCATAATCGCACAATCCTGCCCCGGCACAGTAGTCTTCTTGCTGAATCCGGTCTGACGAATACGGTTCGGTTGTCCAGACATTTGCACCTTATAGTCATAGCGAACCGCCTTTGGACGGGAAGTAAAAGGAAGGCCTGAATTCAGTGCTTTTTCTCCATCTTTAGTTCCCGTAATCGGTTCCTTCATATCACCCAGGAACATAGAGCCTGAAGCTAAGACTGTGATATTCACCATTCCCAGCACCTTTACACTTTCAATATGAGTTTCCAAACGCGCGCAATAGCCATTTCCTCTCTGTTCAGGATATACACTAGTATTAGTTTTTACAATCCCCATCACTTTAGCCATCACATTGGAATTTCCCCACGGAGATCCTCCCTGATTCACATAAGCCACATTTCCGTCGATTTCCTTTGTAGGCCCTAATTCATACAGCAGTTTTGTATTTCCTCCAATAATCCCCGACTCATGAATCTTACGGGTTACCCACTGATCCATATCACCGTATTTTATTGGCACAACCTTTTCCTGTGCTTGCATAGCCAAAGGCATTCCAAGCAAAAACATACCTATAATCCTATTCAATTTCATAAATATCAAATCTTTTTCAGCCGACAAATATAAGCAAAAAAAGCGACAGCTTTTACACTGTCGCTTTCAATCCTGAAATATGGAATAATAATTCTTATCTATATCACATTAATACACGCGATACAATAACCAAGCACCTTGGAAATCTTCACGTGTAGGATATTTTGCTTTAAATGCATCTCTTGCACGAGCAGCTTCGTCTCTTGTATCAAATGATTCAACAACCACACGATACATATTGCGTTCTGCATTGTACACCACCTTTGCATTATAACCGTCTCCATCCAGTTTTGACTTCAAGCCATCCGCATTTGCTTTTACGCCAAAGCTACCGCACACTACGCTATAAGCTTTCAAGCCATCACCAGAAACCAATTCTACCTTTTCTTCACGAACCGGAGCTGTAGATACAACTGGAGCAGGTGCGGGTGCTGTTTCTACTGCCGGAGCTTCCACTGGTGCCTCAGTGGCTGCAGAAGCCTCAGCAAGTTCCTGCTGTTTAGCTTTTTCATACGCTTTCTTGTAAGCACTTTCACTTGATTTACAAGAAGAGAATGCCAATGCTGTGCACAGAGCCATTCCCATTACAACAATCTTCTTCATGTTATCTATACCAATATTAGATGAATATTCAATTTAATACGTCGCAAAGGTAACAATATAAAATCTGCCATACTGTTAAAATCCGTTAATTCTATTCTATCGACAGCATAGAACTGCATTTTTCCATGAAAAAAGAACAACATATCAGGATTATTATTAGATTTGTAGAGTAATAACTTTTAAAAATTAGATTTATGAAAGCTTTAAGTATTGTAGCAGCATTCCTTGGCGGTGTTACTTTAGGAGCTGCAGCCGGCATTTTGTTTGCCCCGGAAAAAGGTGAAGATACCCGTAGAAAAATTGCTGAAGTTCTTCGCAAAAAGGGAATTCGACTGAACCGTGCTGAAATGGACGACTTGGTCGATCAAATAGCAGCAGAAGTTAAAGACGCTGAATAATTTGTCGTAAATATAAAGCAGGCTTTTTCAAGGGAAAAGTCTGCTTTATATTTTTTTCATCTTAGAATAACTGCTTATGTTTGCAAACGATAAAAGCATCGATAATCTTGAATCCTTATTTAAGGAGGTACGAAAATACATTGAGCTTCAAGGTCAATATGTCAAACTCGATTTGGTAGAGAAGCTCACTATCCTGCTATCGACCTTAATCCTTATACTCATCATTATCATTTTGAGCATGATGGCTCTTTTCTATTTTTCCTTCATGCTCGTATACGCACTGGCTCCTCTTGTTGGTAGCCTGATTGGAGGATATGCCATCATTGGAGGTGTAGTTCTTCTCCTGGCCATGCTCATTTACCGGATGAGAAAACAATGGATATTCCAGCCTATGGTACATTTCCTCGCACGCTTATTCCTTGACGAACCTGCTTCTAAAGAATAAAATAATGAACGATATAAAACCCATTACCAACTATAGCGTTGAAATCATCTCTCAATTAAGAGCACAAAAAAAGCAAGAATTAAGAGAGTCCAAAGAACGCATACAACTCCTGACACAGGATTTATTCTCTCCACAGAAAAGTAAAAATAAGATGGAAAACATGATGCAGCACATCAACGCCGGCATAGCCGCTTATGATGGACTGAAAACCGGCATCATGATATTCCAACGTATACACCGTTTTTTTAATCGAAAAAAAGATAAGAACCGCTGATGAAAACCTCATTATTCCTTGCCGCCCTTGCCGCTTTTACCACGGCAGGAGCTACAGAAAATCCATTATGGATGCGCCACTGCTCCATTTCACCCGACGGAAGCACCATTGCTTTCTGTTATAAAGGAGACATTTACACCGTACCCTCCACTGGTGGAAATGCCAGACAACTTACCACCAATCCGGCATACGACACTCATCCGATATGGAGTCCGGACGGACAGCAGATTGCTTTTGCCTCTTCTCGCCAGGGGAGCATGGATATTTACATTGTATCCAAAGACGGAGGAATCCCCAAAAGACTAACAACTCATTCTGGAAATGAAACCCCTGTCACATTCTCAGATGCCACACATATTTTGTTCAAGGCCAACCTGATGCCTGATGCGACCGACCTGTCCTTCCCAAGTGCCCAGTTTCCACAAGTTTATGAAATAAGCACTCAAGGCGGACGTCCCAAACTCTATTCCTCTCTTCCTATGGAAGACATCAGTGTCGCACAAGATGGTACTACCTTACTATATCACGACCAGAAAGGGTACGAAGACCCCTGGAGAAAACATCATACTTCTTCCATTACACGCGACATTTGGATAAGTAAAAAAGAGAACAATGAGCGTACTTACCAGAAAGTCACGTCATTCAATGGAGAAGACCGTAACCCGATATGGAGTAACGATAACCAGTCGTTTTACTACCTCAGCGAAAAAGCAGGCTCGTTCAATATTTTCAAATGCAACCTTGACGGAAGCAACGAAATACAGGTGACACACCACACTCAGCATCCAGTCCGTTTCCTGTCATCCTCACAGAACGGACTTTTATGCTACGGTTACGATGGTGAAATCTATACAGTCAAAGAAGGACAACAGCCTCAGAAAGTGGCTATCCGTATCGTTACTGACCAGACAGAAAATGAACTGGCTCACCAGATAAAATCTTCCGGAGCTACAGAAATCGCCGTATCCCCCAATGGCAAGGAGGTAGCATTTATACTTCATGGAGATGTATTCGTCACTTCTACTGAATATAAAACGACCAAACAGATTACAGACACTCCCGAACAGGAACGAAGCATCGACTTTGCTCCCGACGGAAGAAGCATTGTATATGCCTCCGAAAGAAATGGACTCTGGCAGATTTACCAGTCCACCTTGGCTAAAGAGGAAGAAAAGTTGTTCACCTACGCTACCGACATCAAGGAAGAACAGCTGACACATTCTCAAGTCACTTCCTTCCAGCCACAATACAGCCCGGACGGAAAACAGATTGCATTCCTGGAGAATCGCACCACATTGCGAGTGCTCAACCTGAAAGACAAATCTGTCCGCACTGCCATGGACGGAAAATATGAATATTCTTACAGTGATGGGGACCAGTGGTTCCAGTGGAGTCCCGACAGCAAATGGCTGCTTTGCGGATACATCGGAACAGGAGGATGGAACAATAATGATGTAGCTCTGGTCAACGCTTCCGGTAATGGTGAAATCCACAATTTGACAGAAAGCGGCTATACAGATTCCAATGCCAAATGGGTACTGGATGGAAAAGCCATGATTTGGGAAAGCGACCGTGCCGGATACAGAAGTCACGGAAGCTGGGGAGCTGAAAGCGATGTGTACATCATGTTCTTCGACTTAGAGGCTTACGAACGTTTCCGCCTCAGCAAAGAAGAATTTGCCCTCGTAAAAGAGAAAGAAGATAAAGATAAAGAAAAAGAGGAAGACAAGCAGGACAGCAAGAAAAAGGACAAAAAAGAGAAATCTGAAAAAGACAAGAAAGTCACTCCACTCACCTTCGACCTGGAAAACTGCCGTGACCGGATTATCCGTCTGACTGTAAATTCCTCTCATTTAGGAGATGCCGTACTCAGTCCTGACGGCGATAAACTCTACTACCAGGCCTCTTTTGAGGACGGTGCCGACTTGTGGGTACACGACCTGAAAGAACAAAAAACCGAACTTCTACTAAAAGACATCGGATATGGCTCGATGACCTACAACAAGGAAAACAAACAACTCTTCCTTTGCAGCAACGGAGGCATCAAGAAAATAGATGTGGAGAAAAATAAGACTGACAACGTAAGCTTTGAAGCGATATTCAATTACCGTCCATACGAGGAAAGAGAATATATCTTCAACCACGTATGGCAGCAGGTACTCGACAAGTTCTATGTAACCGACTTACATGGAACTGACTGGAAATTCTATCGTGAAAGTTATGCACGTTTCTTGCCGCATATCAACAATAACTACGATTTCCAGGAAATGCTGAGCGAACTGTTAGGTGAACTGAACGGCTCACATACAGGAGCCAGATATTATGCTCCGGGAGCCACTTTGTCCACTGCATGCCTGGGTGTATTCTTCGACAACAGCTATGAAGGAGATGGATTGAAAATCCAGGAAATTATCGCGAAAGGCCCGTTTGCGGTTAAAAAGACAGATGTGACCGCAGGTTGTATCATTGAAAAAATTGATGGAGAGCCTATCCTGAAAGATACAGATTATTATCCTATGCTGGAAGGAAAAGCAGGAAAGAACATACAACTCAGCATCTACAACCCGCAAAACGGAAAACGCTTCCCGGTAACCATCAAGCCCATCAGTGCGGGTGAGCAGAATGAATTGCTCTACAAACGCTGGGTAAAGAGAAATGAAAAGATGGTCGAAACTCTTTCCGGCGGACGAATTGCATACGTGCATGTAAAAGGCATGGATAGCCCAAGCTTCCGCAATGTATACAGCGAATTACTGAGTGACCGCAACCGCAACAAAGAAGCGGTCATCGTAGATACCCGTCACAACGGAGGAGGATGGTTGCACGACGACCTGGCCACTTTGTTAAGCGGAAAAGAATACCAGCGTTTTGTTCCTCGTGGACAATACATCGGTAGCGACCCGTTCAACAAATGGCTGAAACCTTCTTGCGTGATGATTTGTGAAGACAATTACAGTAATGCACACGGTTTCCCCTGGGTATACAAAGAGCTGAAAATCGGTAAGCTTATCGGAGCTCCTGTTCCGGGCACCATGACCGCTGTATGGTGGGAACGTCAGATAGACCCGACCATCGTCTTCGGTATTCCTCAGGTAGGCTGTATGGATATGCGGGGCCAGTACATGGAAAACAAACAACTGGAACCGGACATCAAAGTCTACAACAGTCCTGAAAAATCACTGAAAGGCGAAGATGAACAGCTTGCAGCAGCAGTAAAGGAAATGCTGAAAGAAGCCGATGCACAAAAGAAGTAACTGTAACTCCTTGATAAGTCTATAAAAAAGCGGGGAAGGACAAAACCCATCGTCCTTCCCCGCTTTTTTTATAATAACTCCAATTTTTATTCTACGGCCCGCAAACCTTCATTAACTCTCTTCAATCTCAGCAAGGCCTCAATATAGTAATAATCTGCATAGATGATAGAAGCATCTATTTCCGATTTAGCTGGCCAATGACCTGTAGAATGTAGCAAGAAAGCGACATTCGTATCCCGCGACTGATATTTATCGCTGCTCAGACTGCACAACATTTTTTCCGCAGCTTCCTTGTACTTTTCCCCTTGCCCGTTTCCATAAAAACCAGACATCTCCAGCAAAGCCGAAGCGACCACACAAGCCGCAGAAGCATCCCTAGGTGCATTCGGAATATCAGGTGCGTTAAAATCCCAGTAAGGCACATAATCCTCAGGCAGATTCTTCAGATACACGTCCACTAACTTTTCTGCAAATTCCAGGTATTTAGGATCACCGGTTTCACGGAACACCACAGTATAACCATAAATAGCCCAAGCCTGTCCACGTGCCCACATCGACTCATCCGCATATCCCTGATGCGTGCATTTCTTAATGCAATTCCCTGTCAGTGTATCATACACAGCCACATGATACGAGGTATAATCCGGACGGAACTGGTTTTCCATCGTTTTGTCTGCATGCGACACTGCCACGTCAAACAACCGCCGGTCTCCCCCGTTGCGGGCAGCCCAGAAAAGCATCTCCAAGTTAATCATGTTATCCATAATGGTGTTATGCCCGCCCAACATCTCCACATTACGAGGCCAGGACAGAATCGTACCCACTTTCGGATTATACAAAGTAGCCAGCGAGTCAGCCGTAGCAATGATTACATCCCGATAAGTCGGATTATGCGTCAGACGATACCCGTTTCCATAACTGCAAAACACGAGAAAGCCCAAATCGTGATCATACGCCGGAATCTCCGAAAACAACTTTAAAGACTCCGTGTACTTTTCTGCCAGTTAACGAATCGTATCATTTTGTGTAGCTTCATAATCATACCACAAAATACCCGGCCAGAATCCACCTGTCCATTCTTCCTTAGCCACCTTCCGGCAATTCCAGAACTTTTCTCCCGACAAGATATTTCGAGGCTGCATACTATAATCCGCCTCTCCGTTCTTTTCCAGTTCAGCCAGCGCACGATGTACTTGCACGTCACAATACGCCAAAGCTTTATCCACATCCAGGTTTTCAGCCTTTTCACCGGCACAAGAAGATAAAGCCATGATTCCTATGCCATACAACAGATTTCTAATTTTCATATCTAAATTCTTTTATCTTTCCACACGGAACCAGTCTACATCCACCCAGCCACGCTCCTTTCCATGAGGAGTTACGCTGAACATTCCCACCTTCGCACCAATCCATTTTCCCTGGCGGGCTTTGAACAGCGTGCCGGCCTCCGTAAATTTCTTTCCATCCAGGCTGTAGCTAAAACGACAATATGCCCCTTTATCCACATGTACCCTTATGTAAATCTCTCTTTCGTAATTGGGGAACAAACCTGCTTCAAACTTCCGGCTGGGCTCCAATACGGCTAATGTAGAAACCTGTTCCAGGTTACCCTGTTCTGCATCCTTACATACAGCCTGCTTCAGCAAGAATTTTTCTCCCTGCTTTTCCACTCCTATCCAGGAATAGTCCCAGCCCATAATGATAAGTCCCGAAAGTTGTCCGTCATCTTTTGCCGAAACCTTCAATTTAGCGGTAGCCGTAAATTCCTCTGCCGGGAATTTTTGCATCAACAGATTCGGTACTTCCCAGAAGTTCTTAAAATGCGGTGAAAGTTCATGCCCATAAATACGGACATATCCCATATTCGTCGTAAAGCCGAACACATCCTGATAATTTGCATGCCATTCCCATTGCAGCCCCAGCTTACGAGTATCAAACTCATCACTCTCCACAGGCGTTTCTATCGGATACGTTTTACCGGTTTTAGGTTTACGATAACGGCTCACCGGGTCTCCACAACCGTCGCCGTCCTTATCTACTCCAATTACCGGCCAGTCATTTACCCATTTCATCGGATTCAGATGCAGTACACGTCCATAAGCTCCCTTATCCTGGAAATGCAAAAACCATGATTCCCCAGCCGGAGTGTCTACCCATCCTCCCTGATGCGGTCCGTTGATGTCCGTCTTTCCTTGCGCCATCACAATTCGGGCTTCATACGGTCCGTACACGTCTTTCGAACGCATCACCAATTGCCATCCGGAAACTACTCCACCCGCAGGTGCAAACAGATAATAAAAGCCATTACGCTTATAGAACTTTGCTCCTTCAATGGTATGATTTACGCCGTCATTTCCGTCAAACACCAGTACCGGGTCCGAAATGACTGCCGTACCTTCCTTATTCATCTCGCACACCGTCAACACACTGTTGAATTTCGCCCGGCTTCCGGCCCATGCATGAGCCAGATACACACGCCCGTCGTCATCCCATAACGGACAAGGGTCAATCATCCCTTTTCCAGCTTTTACCAGCACGGGGGCATCCCACTCTCCATAGGGGTCACGAGTCTTTACCATAAAAATGCCAAAATCCGGATCACCCCAGTATATATAGTACATCCCTCCATGAAAACGAATGGAAGGTGCCCATACGCCTTTTCCATGACGAGGTTCATTATAATATTCCACCGGTTCTACCTTCTTCAAGGCATAATTCACGATTTTCCAGTTTACTAAATCCTTTGAATGCAGGATAGGAAGTCCCGGAGTACAATTAAAACTGGACGCCGTTAAAAAATAGTCCTCTCCTACCGCACAGACATCCGGATCAGAATAATCCGCATGAAGCACAGGATTCCGGTACATGCCATTCCCTTCATCAGACACCCATACCTCAGAACGATACTGTGCCATCGCTGGATGAAACAGGCTGCAAACTGACAGACTCAATATAAAAAACAATCCTTTCATTCTTCTTTCCTAATTTAAGTAACCCTCAAAAACAATCTTCTACCAAAAGAAAAATACCCAAAACTTAAAAATCCATTTATCTAAATACTTTTCGTCTATAAATACGAATCAGGGTTCCATTCCACTTAAAAGAAGAACCTAAAAATTTCTTAAAATGATTCTCCGTTATATTTCTTATAAGCTTTTACTTCCTTTTCTGTCACCGGCACCAGTCTCACAGCAGCTCCTCCTCTGGGTTTCAGGGTAAACTTTATCACATCTCCAGCTCCAACCAACACATACGAACATTTCACCTGCGTCTTTGTCTTCACTTCTTCTCCCCCATCGGTATAAATAGATGCCAGATACGTCTGATTCTTGTCCAGGAAAGAACAATCCAAAGTTTCAGCAGAACCGTCATTGTTGGTCAGCATTCCCACAAACCATTCTTTCCCTTTCCGGCGAGCCATGGTGATATTTTTACCCGGCATACCATCCAGCACATGCGACTCATCAAATACAGTCTGCAGATTTTCAAACCATTCAATCTCCGGTTCACCGTTGTAGAATTGAGGACGGTCATACCAGAAAATTGTCATCAACGGACTATAAAACACCAATGAAGCCGCCAGCTGATGCGCATGCGTATTCTTCAAGCGCTTATCATAATAACAGATAGTATAATCTGCGGCTCCGTTAATCATACGCGTAAACGGAAGAATGGTACTATGTGTAGCATCCGGAAACTCTTCGTTCCCCAGGATACCTTCCTGTGTCAGCAAGTTCGGATAAGTACGGCTGAATCCCGACGGACGGAACTCATCATGAATATTCATCATCAGGTTATTCTCTGCAGCCAGACGCACCATGTCGTGCAACCAGGTAGCCCAACGATGACTTGCATACTGCACAAATCCCGACTTCACTCCCACAATACCCCATTTGTGCAACAGCGGAAACAGTTCGCGCATCTGTTTCTGTAGAGCATGCTGATTGACATACAACCAGATACCTACACCTTTCTTCTTTCCATACGCCACTACTTTCGGCATGTCCAGTTTTGACACCACCTTCGTAGCATCCCCATCGTGTGAGGTACAAGGCATATACCACTGCCAATCAAAAAGCATATACGGAATGCGGTGTTCCGCACAGAAATCAATGGTCTTCAAAGCCTGGTCTGTCGTAAGCGAGGTTTCGCGCATGATTTTTCCCGGCTTAATCCAGTCCGTATCCTTAATCTCACAAGGAGGATTCAAATTTTCAATAATATAATTGTGTTCCAGCAATTCCCCCGGTTTATCTGCCGCCATGATAACCTTCCACGGCGTTGCATAATAAGTAACAATATCCACCGGACTGTACATGACAGAAGTCAATGTATGCTGCTTTTCAGATGAAGCCTGAAATTTGGTCAGACACCAGTCGTCTACATCCGCATCAGTTAATGCCGCCCATACCCCGTTGGGTAATTCCAGTGTCAAGGCACGTTCCACCGGCTTCTTCAGCGCATTCACATCCAGGTATTCAAAATGCGCCTGTGCCCATTGTTCAGCCCAAGCCTTGGTTCCTTCCGGAAAAGTATACTCCGTCAGGTCACCCACTACCTTGTGGAAAATAGCTTTCGGATGTTCCGGGAAATAATAACGAAAAGCCACCCCTTCATCATAGGCACGCACTTCTACATTCAAACGGTAGTCAGAACCGTCCTTTTTCGATAAATACAATGTGCCCCATTTGTAGTTGTCACGCACCGAGCTGCGTTCCCCATAAAGCGGTGTCCAAGTAGCATCATGACTACCGTAAGCCACCGAGTCTACCTCCAGATTGTCCATCCAGCATGCCGGCTGAGGCAATTTACGCATCCCCAAAGCCATTTCCCAGACACGATTGTCCAGTTGCAATCCGGCCTGCGATTCCTTCACTACCTGTTTCCCATTGTAATTTACTTCATAGCAAAGTACATTGGCTCCGGAAGCCGATTTTTTCTCATTAAATTTCACCTTATGTGTACCTTCCGGAGAAGACAAATTCAATTCTATCGGTTCTGCCACACACATTGCAGCTCCAAGAACCCATAATCCCAACGTCAAAGACAAGTTCTTCATATTCCTTTTATATTGTTTTTTATAGAAATACGAATAACTTGTCCCGACTACTCAATCAAAATGTAAATTTCTTTGATTTTTATTTCACTTGAAACTCAAACGTATTAAACGAATGAGCCTGCAAAGTCACATTCAGCCATTTTTCTCCCAACTTCACCGTCAATTGCTGCGGACTATCCTGAAAGTTTCCTGCCACCACCACGTTTTTTCCTTCTGGGGTCTGTACTACCAGCACCGGCTTCTTATCCTCAGCCGTCGGTTTAAACGCCAGCACCTTCGTGCCCGGCATCAGGAAACGGGTGTAATGCTTCACAGCATAATATTCCGGCGTAAAGATAGCCTTAGCCTGTTTGGAATCCACCCGTATCAAGGCATTCTGCTTCCATCCCCACGGACTTACTCCTTCATCCGCCAGAATCGGATTCCAGAAAGTATACTCCTCACAGCCATTTCCTAAATAATGATTCATCAGATGAAACGTATGCTCTGCGGCTTTCCAGTCGAAAGAACCCCATCCGCATTCACTTTCAGTCTGCACATAGTTATAATTCGGATATTTCGCACGCAGGCGGGTCAGTAACTGTCCTCCTTCCCACTGCAGTCCTATTCCTTGAATCGTTTCAGGCATACGCGGGTCGTCCAGCACCTTTTCTATTATTTCATAACGGTTTGTGTTGATGGTTCCGAAATACAGTTTCACGTCCGGATGCGCTTTCTTCAGTGCCGGAGCCAGATATTCTACATTGAAACGGATAATCCCCTCCGGTGTCCATGCACATCCCGGATAAGGCGTATAGCTCCATGATTCATTTTGAAACATCACCATCTTTATGGGAATATTCAACTCCTTATACGCGGAAACAAACTTGCAAAAGAAATTCGCGTATGCCGACAGGTAACGATGGTCTTGAATGAAGAAATCCGTTTCAGCCAGTTCTGCCGGGAATACTCCTTCTGTCTTAGGTCCTTTATTTCCTTGCAAATAATAATCCTTAGCCGGGTGCATCGTATTATATTTATCACTGCGCACCGGATAATCCTGATTGATTTTCATCCAGCTGGGCGGACTCCATGGAGAAATCCAGAAGGTCATATTCGGATTATAACGCTGAGCCGACTTGATATACGGCACAAGCGAAGTCTTATCGCGGTCTATATTGAAATGCTTCAATTCAAAATCTCCCGGTACCTCGTCGCAGCTGTACCAGTTGCGTGAGAAATCGTTCGCATTCATCGGGAAACGCCCCAACGTAAACCGCAAATCACCTTCCGGAGAAAACAGTCTTCTCAGAATATCTTCCTTCTCATTACTGGGCAGCACATTCAAGGCATCCCATCCCAGCTCATTGAAGCAAGTACCCCAAGCCTTGAAAACGACTACAGAATCTCCCTTATCTACCGATAAATCAGCAGCTGTTCCTCCTGTTTTCGTTTGTAATTTCACCTTGTTCTGGGTCCAGGTCTTTCCTTCACAACTACTCACCCAATCACATGTCTGTGCCTGCACGGATACCTCAAACAGTACAAGCCCCATACAACCTAACCAAATTTTTCTCCATTGTCTTTTCATAGCGTCAACTCTTTCTTTTTTTATTTCTCAAAAGTATTCAAAAAAGAAACACCTTCCACATGCGGACCCACATAAATTCGTGCCATATCTCCCGTATGATACCATTTCGGCTTTCCCGGCATATCATCAGAGATAATCTGACCGTTTATGCGAAGGTTTTCAAAACGAATGTTCCGTACCTTCCGCTGTGCATCATATCCTTCAATCACGGAAATCTCAGCCCGATTACCGGTGTACGACACATTCTTGAACACCACATTTTCAATCCCTCTTCCCGGCGCCTTGCAATATTTCTCATTAAAGAAAATACGAAGATTCACCAACTGCCCCTGTCGGAAGTTTTCAATGCGTATATCTTCAAAGCGCACATTCCGTATCAGATTCTCATCGCCCGCATTAATAGCCAGACAACCTTGATAGTTCAACTGCTTCTCCTTATGGTCCAGAATATCGATATTCACATAATTCAGATTCTCCAAAATCTCCGGTTTGTCCACATTTCCATGAATCCCGATAAAAATAGGATGCGCCACATCGGCCCATAACGTAGAATTCTGCATGGTAATGTTCGAACTTGGTCCTTCAAATCCCAATCGTGTGCCATACACCGTAGTACAGTCATCCGATGTCCGGCAAAATACCCTGTCGAACAATACGTTCCGGCTGGAAAACACATTCATCCCATCTCCCCAACCAAAATAACTGATGACTTTTACATTTCGAATGGTAACACTGTCCGAGCCACCCGTAGCACATTGTGTAGCCATTAATCCTTCCACGTACACATTACGGGAATTAGCGATACGGATACCCATCTTCACGCTTGGGTCAATAATGCCCCTTCCCAACAACTTCACGTCATGCACATTTTCAATCAGCATCCGTCCCATCATCACGGCTCCACCGGCCACATAAACCGTCTTACCAGAAGGAATACGAAATTCTCCTCCTTCAAAACGATGAATTCCGGGTCCGAAATAAATCAGGTCCGGATTCTTTTTGTCTACCTTAAATGTATCCAAGGGATTGGCAAACAAATGCAGGTTATGAAAAATATCTCCATTCACTTCCACCGAAAGATTGGCCGGTTTCTCTAATGAAAATTGAAGCGTATTCCCTTCTATCGTAAAAGGAATATCGTATGACAACGGACGTACACGAGCCGAATCAATCTTTCCTTTATTATACGTCACTTCAATTTCCACCTTTTCCGAAAAATCAAAGGTAGCCATGGAAGCATGTTCTACATGGTGCTTTGTCTCACGCACCTCATCCACCTTCACCAAGTAAGTGGGCACAAGTACCCACTTACTTTTTCCTTCCGGACGGACTTTGACTATAAAATCATTGTTCAGCCCTGCTCCTTTAGGAGCTTGCCACGATACTACCGTTCCCGCAGCAAATCCCCCTTGAAAGAAGCAGCACAGACAACACAAAAATAAATATCTAAGCAATAAACTTTTCATAAATCTTACCTTTAACGTGCATACATCAAAGTACCAAACCCAAGTGCATCGTATCCACCACTTGCTGTACCATAATTATCACCTCCACCTTCTGGAAATAATCTGTCACATCCAATTTTCGTGTACTGCGTCAAATCTGCTTCCAAATTTTTAATTTTCGAATAGTGATAGTAAGGCAATGCCATGATTGGACGGGTACCTCCACGTCCCCCTTCCCCCATTACACTCTGGGTCACCGGTGAAATACCACCCCACTGATTATTCTGCTGCCAAACATAAGTCATAAACGGCAAGTCACTCTTCATTGCATAATTATAAGCAGAAGCATATTCACAAGCCTTCAGGAAAAGATTATCTTTATAAGCAAAGAAATCATCTCCCTGACAATATGCTAATTGGCAAATGGTACCTAATAAACCTACACACATCAACGTATGTCCCTGATCACGTCCACTCTCCTGTAACTGAGCAAAATTTGTTCCGGGGAACTCATAATAAATGGCACGTGTAATACGCCCATTGGTTTCACCCACCTGAAAATGGGTTACAGCTTCATTGTAGATGTCCCGACGATCAGTAAGAATACCAATAGCCATCGTTGACGCAATATTACAAAGTCCCCAGTTAGCCCAATAATGCAAATCGTTTGTACCATGATGACGTTCCAGGAAGTCCTTGTTGGCAGGATACCATACCGTTAACATCCAATCCTGATATTTTTTAAAATCCTCAGGAGCCCATCCCGGAAAGCTTCTCAAAATTTCACCAGCAATCGCAAATTCATGTCCATAAATCCCTGCAGCCAATGAAACATTAGAGTTACCTCCCAAGGCTTTAGTCGTATTTGCCCATGTATTGAGCAATTCGACTGCTTTTTCTGCATACACCTCTTTTCCCTCTATCTTCCAGCGAAGGGCCAGTTGATAAGCTCTTGCCGCAGAACGAGCAGCATTCATATAGTTTTCTGCACCTGCACCACGAATAATTGTCTCTACAGCTGTACAGTTCATTGTAGTGGTTTCCTGTGCCAGTTTATTATCTCTTAACAAGGCAAATCCTTCCTTCCAAGGACTTTCACCAGAGTTTCCACTCGGATCTTCATCCAATTTCAAATTTATTCTAATCCGGTTGAAATCATCTTCCGTATGCAATGCATATACCCCTTGTTCCGCATGTTTCATCGGTTCTGTTTCGGGTTTCAATGCAATTTCTTCCAACCCTTCCAATACATCCGGCAACGGAATTTCATTCAAATCTGTTTCCACATTCAAATCCGGCAAATCAATGCCGTCGCCACAGCCCGACAATGTCAGGCTTATGGCAAATGCGGCTGTTATGTAATAAAATCTTTTCATAATCAATTCTCCAATCTATTATTCAATATGTTCTACCTTGATTTCTGAAATATACAAGTAACGAGTATCTCCGAGCATTGTAGCAAAACCAATAGTTACAGGTAAAGATTTATCCATTGTCATCTCAAATGAATGAGTAGCAACAACCGGATTAGGCTGATCTTTAATATTCATAACTCCTAACAGTTTATCTTGAGATATAAAATGACCAGGTTTAGGATCATCCGAAATTCCGGGGAAAGGTGTATCCTTACCTTCCATTACGGCAAACAATACTACATTACGATTTGTACCAGCATCTACATCAGCCACAGTTATCGAGAACCGATATTTACCTTTTGGCAGTGTAGTTGATTGAAAAAGAGCTCCATTCCACGTATTATTTTTACCATTAAGAGCCATCCATACATTGCCATCTTTTTCCACATACGGATTTCCATAAAATATATTATTCGTATTCCAACCTTTCAATCCATTTCCTTCTATAGCAAACGGAGAGCTTGTATTTTCCAGTACATAGTCCGTAATATCACCAGTCTTTGCTGGCAATACTGTTACCTCGCATTCCGCCGGACGAACATTCTCACCAAAATTTAAAATTACTTTTACATCACCCGATAAATTGGCAGGAACCTTAAATGTAATTTCAGTATCAGACGACAAAATTGAAGAACCTTGTTCGTTACCTATCATCACTGTTACAGGCAAAGCAGACAAGTTAGTACCTGTAATTTTCATCCTTTCACCGGCAAATACCGCTACATCACAATATTCAATAACTGGAGCTGCCTTTATTTCAAATTTATCATTTACCACAAATTCCACTCCCGCGTCTATCAAAGAAAGTTTGACCTTACCAATTGAAGCGTTAGACGGAATTTCTACCTGCAAACTACCATCCTTATATTCAAGGATTTTTCCTTCTTTATCACCGAACATCACTTTCAACGCATCTGCAGTAGCAGGCATATTTGTTCCCGACAAAGTAATCGGATTGGCCAAATAACCAGATTGAATATCTCCAGTAAAATCTTTAGGTTCTTCCACAACCTTAAACTTAAGCATCTGTTCCACGGTCTCAAATGCAGTAGAAAGTTTTACGTCATACGATTGTCCGATTGTCAAGTCACCAGGTACTTTCACTGTTATTTTTTCATTTTCACATGACAATACAGTTCCAGCTTTATCTCCAAACCAAACTTTCGTTTGTCCTTTGGTTGTTTCATCTCCCAAACCTTTTCCGGAAATAGTCACTTCACAACCTTTATAGCCCTGCTGTGGAGTTATTCCACTAACGGCAGCATGTTCTACCAGTCTAAACTCGTAGGGTGTATTTACAGTTTGTGAACCAACCGTCAATGTAAGTTTTCCACTTACGGCACCTTCAGGAACTTTTACCTTAAATTCTTCTTCCGACCAGGAAACAATTTCAGCCGGTGTGTTAGTGGCTCCCTTAAAAATCACCTTTACGTCTTCCTGGCTACCTCCCAGCTCACTTCCAGAAAAAGTTACTTCACTGCCTACAAATCCCCAGGCCTTTTGCGTACCTTCCAGCCCGAAAAGAGGTTTCATCTGTTCTACCGATGGCTTACCCATTACCCGAAACATCAGATCCGAGTTAACTTCCTGCCCCATAAAGCGGACAGATATACGTCCGGTAGTCGCTTCCTTAGGAACGAGCACCTTTACTTCAGTATCGGTACAAGTAAGCACTTCCGCCTCATTTTCACCGATAAACACTTGAATAAAATCTACACCTCCTCCAAAGTTTGTTCCGGTCAAAGTAAACTGATCACCCACAAATCCATAATCAGGAGCTATGCTGCTCAATGTAACAGGCTGGCTTTCCGGATTCTGAAGCAATACCACTTCTGCTTCTTCATCATCACAAGACGAAACCAGAGGCATCAGAGGAAGCAAACACAATAAATAATATATCTTTTTCATGATAAGACTCTTTTAGCATCAATTCCTTTCAATCTTAATATTCGAGATTTTCACATTGCTGCTTCCATTCATCATGGTTGCAAACCCAATGGTCACAGAAGTCGTCTGTGTCAATTTGACCTCGCACTGATAGTCTACAGGCTCAGAGAACGAACCAGCAGTAACCTGTCTCCATCCGAGGACTTCTGCCGGCACCGGATTATAGGTCCATTGCTTGGCACCTTCCACATTCTGCTGTTCTTTATTCAGATTCGGAATAACTCCTTCACCTTCTACTACAGCAAATACAGCCCCGTATCGTCCTCCTGAGCTAGTATTTTCCACTACACGTAATGTAAATGTATAAGTGCCAGGAGGTAAAGTCGCTAACTGATATAATTTCGCATTTTCTTTCTTACCTTGTCCCCAACCAGACTGTATTGCTAACAATCCATCAGGATAAGCTTCCGGGAACTGAAGAGAAGAGCCAAAACCGTCTGAAGCCAACCAATAAAGGGCTGTACCCCACTCACCATCACTTACATCTCCGCGCAAGAATGGCTGTTTATAGTTTTTCAAGAAAAGAGCTGTCACATCACCGGTTGCAGCAGGATTAATCAAAGCAGAACCTTCCACTTCATAACCGCCTACATTAATAACCACCGTACCCGATTCATCATAATCAGCTGGAAGCTTGAATTTAATTTCTTCATTCGTCACAGCCACCACATTGGCCTGCACATCCTTTTGCAGACCTTTGATTACCACACTCACATTTTCTACTACATCTCCAAAATTATTACCCGTAATCACAACTTCATCATTTGCAGTAGCAAATAAATCACCTGCGCTATTCAAAGACTTAATAGAAGAGATTACCGGAGTCGGTATTACAGTGTAGGTATCCGACGACTCTACAGTGTGATTCCACACCTTTAATCCGATTTTCCCGGTCTGTGCCCCATCTGGCAGCTCCACAATAATACGCCCGTCCGTACATGAAAATATTTTCTGGGCTTCCATCCCACCAAAAGTCACTTTTACGGCTTCAATCTGATCTCCAAAATCTTTACCTAAAATAGCCACCTGGGAACCTACATATCCGGACGCCGGATAGATGCCGGTTATTTCCGGTACAGGATAAGCATACTCCTTAAAATTGGCATCTTTCTCACAAGCAAAACAAAGCAAGGAAAAAGTAATTGCCAAACACCATTTCAAACTATATTTAACAATATGTTTCATATTTCTTTTTCTATTAGTGATTTTATCAATACCCCGGATTCTGAATCAAATTCGGATTCAAGTCAATCTGACGTTGCGGAATTGGCCAGAGATAATCACTCTTTGAAACCTGAATATCCGACTTGCCAGCCAGTACAACTGCCGCATGCATGCCTTTTCCTGTTTCTACCTTTTCCGTTCCCCAGATATATACATTCGGAGTATATTCCGAAAGAATAGCATTCCCTTCATTATTCACAAAGTCAGTGGGATAACCAGCCTCTCCTACTACCATACCACAGCGAGACTCATTCAACTCTTCTTCGAGCTTACCCCAGCGTTTCAAATCATCGTATCTGAAACCCTCCATGTACAACTCTACCGTACGTTCGCGACGAATTTCCGTCAACATGTCCAAGCCATTCTCTGTAACCAGTTCATTTGTCAATGAAGCTACCCCGGCACGTCCACGCAACTTATTAATGGATTTATTCAATTGTTCGTTGGTTATTTCACCATACCGTTCATACACAGCTTCTGCATAATTCAAATACACCTCAGCCAAACGAAGTACCGGATAATTGGAATATTCATCCTTGTTGGTCGTATTACGTCCATACAAAGTAAACTTATAAGGTGTATATCCAGCATTTCCACCTGTCAGTTTAGTATTGGCATCTGGAGTTCCTATATATGACTTCAAACGGTAATCACGGTTTTTGAATTCATCTCCACGTTTTTGATAACCTTGAAACTTGGGAGATTTATCAATAGGCAAACCATCTGTACATACAAACATATCGATTAACTTACGACTCGGTGTAAGTTTCCAAAGTGTCTGCGTCAAATCAATGCTGGCCGGACGTGTTTTCTGGTCATACACTGAATAGAGAATAAACTCCTTGTTCGTATCTTTTCCCTTTCCTGCAGGATTGCTTCCCTCATTTTCAATACAGAACAAATAACGGTTACTCATATTTTGCATGGCAGCTACACTATTGTAATTCCACAAGCTATATACAGGATCGGCCATTACCTCATCACACAGCGCAATAGCCTCTTCCAAAAATGCATTGACCTGATCAGATTGCGGACCTGCAGAACCTTCAAAATCAGTGCTTGTTCCATTATATTTACGCCAGGTAGCTTCATACAATAACACTCTTGCCTTAAAAGCTTCCGCTCCACCTTTACTGATACGTCCTTTATCTTCAGAAGGAATGCTCTGTTCACTTGGTAAATACTCAATAGCCTTATCCAAATCGGACAATATCAGGTCAACTACTTCATAACGACTGTTACGTGAAGCTCTCAATTCAGGAGAATCCACATCCAGTACCGTCTTCACAATAGGTACACCACCAAAAAATTTCAGCAAGTAAAAATAAGAATAGGCACGGAAAAAATATCCTTCACCTAATGATTGGGCCAAGTCGCTCTGGTCACCACCATAACTTTCTGCTTTCTGGAACAACATATTCACCGCACGAATATTGGCATAGCAATTATCCCAGCGTCCATCATTAGAACCAACCATAATCTTTCCGAAACCTACATCCGCATTATTCGAAAAATAAGTAGACAAGTCAGACGAGCAATCCATGTGGTCAAAAATAGATCCGTAACGGCTTTGCCAGCCTAATAACTGTCCGTAAAGCCCTGTTGCATATTCGCGGAAATGTTCGGGAGTCTGGAAATAAACCACGTCTGTCTTCGTGTCCAGCGGTTCCAAATCAAGAAACATATCTGCACAAGAAGAAAATCCCCAGATGCAAGCACAGGCTGCTATATATGTCAATTTTTTCATAACTTCCTTTTATAAATTAACTGTTTACTGATGCATCAAAAACCGATATTCACACCAAATGACCAGGTACGGCTAAACGGATAACCGTTGTTGTTCGAGGTCTCTCCCATTTCCGGGTCGAAACCATCGGCAATACTCGTTGCTTCCCAAAGATCATTGCCTGAGAAATAGATACGTACTTTCTCCAGTTTGGCTTTCCGTGTCCAAGTCTGTGGCAGCGTATATCCCACAATCAAAGATTTCAGACGGATGTAGCGATTATTCTGAAGCATAAAATCATTGTTTTCATAATTCCAGTGTGAACGGTTCTGATGGGTAGTCAGACGAGGATATTTAGCATTCGGATTATCTTCCGTCCAAGTCTGTCCTAAGAACATCGGATTCTGGTTTGTGTACTGCGCATAGAAAGGATAGGCCATCCAGCCTGTACGCATGATGTACTGCTTACCTACTCCCTGGAACATGGCACTTACATCAATGCCCTTCCAATTAATTCCAGCATTAATACCAAACACATAGTGTGGATTAGCATCCCCCACAAACTGCAAGTCGCTGTTTTCATTTCCGTCGGCCGTAATCTTGTAATCACCGTTCAAGTCCAGACGCTTGGTATCTCCAGGACGAAGTGCATCGGCTGTGCCTTGTCCGATATTTGAAAGTGCCGAACCTCCATCATTGTAAAGTGCATAGTAACGGTCTACCTCAGCCTGATCTTTAAAGAATCCATCCGTACGGAACAAGAAGAAAGAATTCAGCGGGTATCCGTTTACAGCTCCATTCTTTCCTGCGCCATAAGAATCAGCTCCTTCCAGTTCTCTCAGCAAACTTTTCGTATCGCTCACATTAAAGTTTACATAGTATGAAAAATCCTTCCAACTGTCACGCCAGCCTACAGTCAACTCCCATCCTTTCACACTCAAATGTCCGCTGTTTGTCTTCGGCGGAGTACCACCCAGCAAAGAAGGATAAGTAACTTGCGACAACATACCGTTATTATCTTTCCAGAAATATTCAAAAGTAGTAGTCAACCGGTTATCCAGGAAGTTCAAATCCACACCGATATTTTTCTGAGTGACACGCTCCCACGTACGGTCATAGCTTACCAAACCACTAAAACCACTGGACACTTGTGTAGCTGCCGGTTGTCCCAATGTAGTAGAACCCATACCTACCAAAGCTACATAATCAAAGTCTCCCAGACCGGCATCATTACCAGAAGAACTAATATTGAAACGTACCTTACCAAAGCTCAACACCGGAGATATGAAATCCATAAATTTCTCTTTCGTGAAAGCCCATCCCACAGACATAGAACCAAAGTTCTGGAACTTATGGCCTTTGGCAAACTTGGAGTTACCATCACGACGGCCCATCAACTCCAGCAAATATTTTTCATTATAATCATAGTTTACACGCGCAATATAAGAGTAAGTACCATTCTGTGTCTTACCTCCGCTATTACCTTGCTGTCCGCTTGCCAGATTCAAGTCATATACACCGGAATCTTCAAAATCTTCACGAGCCGCAGCCATCTTCTTTGAAGCCCATTTTTCCGCGTTGATACCTAACATAGCCGATACATTATGTACTTTAGCAAACGTATTCTTATAACGCAGAATAGCTGAATAATACTGATAAAGCATGTTATTTGCTTCCATCAGATAACCTGGATTATTTTCAGCCTTGATGTTCAACGGATTTTCCGGATAAATTAACACAGGAATAGTAGAGTTGACGACTTCACGTGCCGGATTTCCAAACCAGTCGTATGTCTGTACAGGAGTCACCCAGCGGTCACGACGATACTCTTCATTCTGGAAAGAAGCCATACCCTCGAAACTGATACCTTTCCAAATATCCACAATCGCCTTCAAGTCTACGCGAGTAGTCAAGTTCGTCTTGTTGTCACGTCCACCGTCCGAAGTAGCTGCTGCAGGCTGGCGGTCACCCACCTGTCCATAATTGGCATACCACTGTCCATACGGGTTTTTAGCCGGGAACAAAGGGGGTTCATTTCCGTACAATGTATTGTCCAAACCACATGAAGGAGAAGAAGTGTTTGTCTTAATCATGCTGGCAGATGTTTCCAACTTAAACCAATTTGTCAATTTAATACCGTAATTCAAACGCAAGTTCAACTGTTTCTGACCATCGTAAGCTGTAGCCAAGTTACCCTGGTTATCGGCATACATCGCAGAAATACGATAATCCGTCTTGTCCGTAGCACCGGACACACTCAAATTATGCTGATAAGAAAAACGAGTAGCAAACATTTCTTCCACACGGTTTGCATTACCCAGGAAAATCTTGTCGCCCCATTCCTGATGATTGATGACATAAATACCTTCGTAGCCTGACTGCATTTTAAGCAGGTTTTCCTCATTCAACCATCCCCACCAGTTCTTAATGGTTTCTTCCTTATTGGCCTCCAGCCACATAGTGGCATACTGCTGCATATTCGGAGAGAAAGAAGTAACACCCAAGGTAGAAAAACGCATATTAAAATCATAATTCACGTTAACTTTACCCTTACCTTTCTTGGTGGTTACCAGGATGACACCGTTTGCAGCCTTTGCTCCGTAAATAGAAGCTGCACCGTCTTTCAGCACACTAATGGTTTCAATATCATCAGAGTTCATATTTTGGAAGGAGGTGGCATTTACCGCCGGAACTCCATCGATTACAATCAGTGGAGAGCCACCGTTGACTGACGTAGCACCACGAATCTGGAAGTTCAAACCTTCATTACCCGGACGGGAAGAAGAACGAGTGACCGTCAAACCTGGTGTCTGTCCCTGCAAGGCCAAACCGACGTTAGTTACCGCACGGCTTTCAAGCACCTTGCTGTCCACCTGGTCAATGGCACCGGTCAACGTAGTTTTCTTCTGCACACCATAACCTACTACCACTACTTCATCCAGCACTTCGGCATCCTCTTTTAAGGTAACCTGAGCCAATTTTTTCGTATTGGAAGCTGGCAATTCTACCGTTTTATAACCTATATAAGAGATCACCACTACCGCATTGGGTGAAGACACTTTCAATGAAAAATTACCGTCAATGTCAGTAATTACCCCGTTGGAAGTTCCCTTTTCGAGCACACTAGCACCAATAACTGGTACTCCAGTAGGGTCCATGACCTGTCCCTTCACTGTCACTGTCTGCATCACAGCCTGCGCATGAAGTGCTTCCGCATGGGTTTGTATGTTTCCTCCACACAAAAGAGCCGAAACCATTACGGCTGAATAAAGCACTCTTTTGGGTGAAAAAAATAAAGATTCATTTCTCATACGTGAATTATTAGATTCTGTTTTATTTAATTTATACCTCACTCATACTACTCCTATAGTACCATGAGTGAGATATTTATTTATATTTTATTAGAAAGAAAGAATAGGACGAACAATCTTTTGATTATCTAAAATAATTTTATCATCAGTATGGAATCCAACCCAATTATCAAACCATTGGATAGCCCATGCCTTATCACTTGTCCCTTCATTGCACAACCAAACTCTACTATCCTTTAATGTATACTCAGCATTTATCTTCTGAATCTTCTCTATCACTTTATCTCTTGCAGCCTCTTTTGCCACTCTATCTCTACTTCCATCCTTGTCCAAAAATAAATGAGCCTGCTGTTTGTCTGTTGTAAAATCAAGTTCTCCCAAATCGTCCAACATAGCATAAATTTGTCCTACACTTGGAAGATACCAGCCACTTGACAATCCTTCTGGCGCTGCAAATTCTGGATAAGTATCACCATAAGCAACCGCTTCATGAGCAGCAAATGCATTTTCTTGTTTTATCAATTCCTGAGTTACTAAATATCCATTCTTTAAATCCAAAAAAGCATTACGTGCTTCAACAGATTCTTCAGTAGTAAAATCAGTTCCTGCTACATAATAATTTTCACCTAATGTGACAGTAGCATCTGCAGACCACATACCCACGTCAGGTGTATTCTTGAAAGAAAGCACATATCCGTGATTCCATGTATTTACTCCATCCGTATCATTCACATCGGTTGTAGAAAATACAATTCCAATACATCCGTTCTTAACCGGAGCAGGACAATCATTTTTATCTTGATTTCCATAAGGATATATACTACCATCTGCATAGTAATAATCCCCCACCTCTATATCACGTTCTACCTCTATTTCTGAAATTTTATTATAAGTTACATTATAAACTTTACAACTATTAGCTCCCAGATTTATAGATTCAGCTTCACTCTTTCCGAAATACACAGGTACATTTTCATCATAAACCAAACGGCCGTCCAGTGTCAAAGAAATTTCTCCAGAAGGAACGATAAAACGAAACGTACCTTTTCCTGCCATATAAGGCTTCACATCCGATTCTCCAATCTTTATTGTAGAATCATCCGCCATTCCTACTGGAGCCGTGTACTTATAACCATCACTTGTTACATATTTACGTACCGGCACATTGATTTCCACCATAGAGAACTGGTGTGCCAAATTAAATTGAATAGTTCCATTCGCAGGACTGTTAACTTCAGCAAGCATCAAGTCTGCCTTTTCGTATGCTTCTGCCGTATTTTGGGTATAGAAATCAACTGGTTCTGCAAATTTTGTTTTGATTTCTTCTACTTTAGTAATGTTTTGTGAGGTCAACTCTGCATTATATGGATAATACGCTATGTAATTTGCATTTTTCCAATAGTATAATTCATTTTCTGCATTCCATACCTTACCATCGTACACAAATTTTTCATTGTTACAAATCACTGTTCCATCACTGGAAATGACATACACACCCATTGCATCTCCTTCAACGAATGCTGTAGTACGCCCTGCATCTGTAGTAGCACGACTTCCGTCTCCTGAAACAAAGTCCTGTGTATTCACACTTATATTTAGTGTCTGACGAGTAGGTACATCGTTTTGCACAATTTCGTCCTGAGTACAACTTGCCAATGCAGCTGAAACAACCATCAAAGCTACAGATGATTTTGCAAAATAATTCTTCATAATCATAGTATTTATTTGTTTATAATTTTATTCCTTTTAAAATATCCTGTCTACATTTTTTACCTTCAAACTATTTCTACATTTCAATTTAATTACCCGTAAACTCATTATTATTTGTTGTCCCAGGAAGCTCTACAGGCTGTTCAGGAGTCCAACCAGGAGCTTTTGGAGATGGATTCACTCCCGAAGAAGTTCCTGGCATTTCTTCACTTTCACCGCTTCCCCACTCCGGTTCACTTGGTGAAGGATTCACCTCTGACGATTCACCTGACATATCCGTATCGCCATCACCAGCTTCCCATCCCGGTTGACCCGGTGAAGGATTCACATCTGTAGAGTTACCTGGCACAGAAACCGTATCACTATTTCCCCAAGCCACAGAAGAAGAAATTTCTACCGTTGTAGTTCCTTCTTTTGATACGTTAATATTCAGATAATACACTTTTCCTCTTTCAAACACGAAATCCGTAACAGGAGCAGACACGAAAGAAAGATTTCCCATACTTGGAACTGTTACTTCCACAAAATCCTGCCCTGCGGGAATAGTCTGTGGCACCATCAATGCCTTCCAGTCTGAAGTAGCAGTCACAGAAGTACCTTCCTGCACTTGCTTCAAGTTTAAAAGCCGAACAACAGCTCCTTCCGCCGTACCGTTTTCCACCGTCAATGAACAAACCAGTTTAGCCACCCGATGAGAAAATGACAAGACCGAATAAGAAGGAGTCACCGTAGCGGAAACGACTTCCAACTGGTCACTTCCCACAAAATTTTCCAGCTTACTTTGATCGGCCATTACCGTAAGTGCCTCATCTGAGATTTTACTTCCCTCCACATAAGGATACCAGGCATTGACTGTGACCTCTTTTTTGTCACCCCATAAAAAAGAATCCTCAGAAGTCAGGCTTCCTTTGACATCCACGGTATAGGCTTTCACTACCCCGTCAATTTCTACAGCCACCGCCGGATTCAACAATTCACTCCAGTTATTGTCTACTGTAGTACGCGACTCACCTTTCACGAAAGCCGGAATATCTGCCGTAAACGAAATAGAAGTTTCCTGCGGTGTCTCATCGCCGGTTTCATTTCCCGGTTGATTCGACCCGTCTGCACCTTCATCTTTTGCACATGCTGCCAATAAATAGAGAGCTGCAATCAGAAATGTCCTTGTTTTCATACATTAGTTTATTAAGTGTTATTATTTATTGTTCAATTATCAAATGCACTGTCGCATATACTCCCTCACCACCTTACGTCCAGTTAGAAGATATCCCTCTACCGTACGTTTCGGAATACTCAACTCTTCTGCTATTTCTAAAGTAGTTTTTCCCTCAAAACGCGACATGCTATACACTGCTCTCACTTTTGGAGAAAGCTGATTGACTCGTTTTTCTTCCTGACAAGACAAGTCTTTTGCCATTACCGCACTTTCCATATCTTCTACCGATGCAGAAAGCCCTTCGCACATGCAGGCCATTACCTCTTGTTTTTTATAATGACGACGAAGATAATCGGTCACCAGGTTACGGACAATGGTATATAAAAAAGAACGTACAGTTTCGGGACGGAGCATAGAACGATATTCCAGCAAACGGAGAAAAGCATCCTGTACCAAATCTTCCGTTTCCATACAGCCGTTCAGCTTACGATATATGTAACGAACTACCAGTGGCCTGTAAGTCGTGTATGTCTCCGTCAAGAACTGAACAGTAATATGTGCTGAAGTGTCTTTCATATCTTTTTTGTTTTTCCGTATACAAAAGTACACTCATATATACAAACAGAATAAAAAGGAGGTAACAAGAACTATAAATTTTGTAACAATAGAGTCTTGAAAGACAAAAAAAGCCGCAGGAACACCCTCTAAGGGCATTTCTGCGGCTTCCTGTTACATTGTTACTTTACATTTTTACTATCGGCTGTTTCTCATTTTCCGGTGTGCTGACCTTGCTGGCGAAGGAATGTTTCACGATCATACTTCCGCTGATGCGTTTTCCAGTATTCCTCCAGATTATCTGCTTCCTCTTTTGTCAGATGAATCACTGCTCCGTGCTTGGGCGAAGTATAGTTGGTGGTTTTCATGACTCCTTCATTGAAGTGGCCCAAGTTCTTGAAATGTACAAAATCGGAGGTTTCCGCAAAACCAAAGTTATGAGGAGTGATGCTGAAAATGTCATACATCAGCACCCACTTGTTTTCTCCAATCCTTTTCCATACGTTGGGCGCTTCGCATGCCTTGGGTTCAAAGTCATACCAGCGGGCATCATACACATAACCACCGTTCATCCGGTCGGATACCGCCTGCTTGATACCACCTACACCATCGTGTGCCACATAAAACAAATGATATTTATCTCCTATCTTGGTAATGTCTCCATCAATAGCAGACACACCGTCCATCGGATACTCAAACAAAATCTGTGGCGTGCTTTCTATCTTATTGAAATCATCGTTTACATACACATAGTACAATTTGTTGGCCTCACTCTTGAAACGCATGGTGTAATAAATCATCAGCTTGCCTTTCTTGTCATCGTATGTCACTTCGGGTGCCCATACACAACCAACTTCACTCAATCCGGCAGAAAGCTTGTCGAAACGGATATTTGCCCGGTTCCAGTGAATCAAATCCCAGGATTTCATCAATACAAGTCCCCGGTTATTTCCCCAGCCGTATTCCGGTCCGCGCTCCCACTCCGTCTTGCGATAACCGTCGCGCAAACCGAACACATGCAAATCGGTCATGGCTAAATAAAAGGCACCATCCGGTCCACGGAAAATATGAGGGTCACGGATACCTCGCTGCTGGGCTATCGTGTCTCCGGCCAGCACAGGCTCTCCTTCATTGACTGCCGTAAAGGTGTAACCATCACGACTCACGGCCATATACAAACCGTGTGTTTCATCCCGATGGAAAACCATCAGATAGGCTCCCATGTCTTTTTCTTCGGGAATGGCATTGCGATAACGGAAATTGCGGAAACCTGTTTTTCCTTTTCCAGCAGCAAACAAGGCCGGACGAAGAGCGTAAAATCCTTTATACACATTGTGGTTCAGACGAGCAACATCCACATTTTGGGCAAGCACTTCCCAGGACTTTCCATCTGCACTGACCGACATTTTCAGGCGGTTACCCTGATTCAGCAGTTTCACCCGGAAGTTTTTACCTATTTTATTGGCTACCGTCAGAGGCTTTTCCTCTCCCCGGTACACCGTGAAATTCTTTCCATCGGATGTCACCCCCGCGTAAGCTTCTTCATTGTAGTACAACAACAGACCTCCGATGTTTCCATTTCCCAACCTCACTTCGACTTCCGTTTCATAGCATTTATCCATAGCTGTAACCAACAGCAGACGGCCGTCTGCCGGAGTGCGTCCCTTGGCCTTCACCTGCATTTCCCCTTCCGTAAATGTCAAAGCTTTGGGCGCATATTCCTTCCAGAATGTCCACTGAAGGCCCAATTCCGGTTTACTGAAATCATCCGACAGTTCCATCTTCCTTTCCGGTTGTCTGTTTTCACTTAACCAGACAGTTTCCTGCTTGGTACGGCACCATCCGTCGCTGGTCCATTCTATCGGTTCAATCAAGGTAGAACGTCCCAACGTATGGTATCCGTTGGCGTAAGCATGATACACCACCCACCAGTTACCGTTCACGTCATCTACCAGGGTACCATGACCTTTTGACCACCAGTTTTCACTGGCACTGTAAGTATGCACAATGGGGTTATAAGGTGAGTTCTCCCACGGACCGAACACCGATTTGGAGCGTGCCACCACACACATGTGACTGGTAGCCGGTCCGGCAGTTCCTCCTTCGGCCGACATCATGTAATAATATCCGTCTTTATAAAGCAGCTTGGGAGATTCCAGGTACATATCCTTCCCTTCTGTGACCCAATTGGCCGGATATTCCCAACCGTCGTACACCTTCCGGCTCTTTCCGGTGACTTTCAGTCCGTCATCACTCAAAGGAGTAATCCAGCCGTTGTTGGTAAACAGGTAACGCTTTCCGTCTTCTCCTACCACATGACCGGGGTCAATGCCTTTTACATCCAGCTTTACCGGCTTGCTCCACGGACCGCGAATATTGTCGGCATAAATCACGTAGTTTTCGCCCATAGATGTAGGATAGTAAATGTAGTAGCGACCTTGATATTTCAGCAAGTCGGGTGCCATAGCTGATCCTTCATACTCTGGTAAGGCTCTACAAACCGGCTCCCAATGCAGCAAATCAGTGGAATGCCAAATGAGAAACCCAGGTGCATAGTAAAAAGGAGAATGCGTCATGTAATAATCTTTTCCGTCACGCAAAATAGAAGGGTCCGGATAATCACCGGGAAAGATAGCCTTGGGAAATTGCGCCCATATTCCAGTCCCCATAGAAATAAGAAGCACAACCAGCAAAAATAGTTTTTTCATGGTATCTATCAGATTTGTATTAAGAAGTTACGAAAAGAGTGTAATTTATTGGAAATGAGCGTAGGTTAATTGCTCTTGATAGTAATAGGTTACGATTTAGTTAGTTATCTACTGCATTATCTTTCTGCGCATTGCGTAACCTTCAAAGAACTCTTCCTATGCAAAAGTAGCTATTTAATTCGAGATTTTGATATAAACTCCCGTTTTTTATCCCCTCATTCATAAGATTTTTCCGTAAAAGCGGTTTTGTTTGTCGGAACACCATTGCCAAAAACGAGTTTTGAACAATCGTGTGCCGACTACCGCATAGCCGGAGAAAAGGGCATTGCCTCACGCCTAAACGATGTTTAGACTGATGACGCAATGCCCCTTTCTTTTGCGTCTATGCCAAGAGGTGCTTTTACGGGCTACCAGATGATTTTTCTTTTTTTGCTGTCCCTTTTGCCGGAAGCGGAAAGTGAATGCAGAGTGTGTCAGCCTGCCTCATGAATGAAACAGGCGGTCACACACAGCCGGACAAACCGGGAAGAATGATTGTTGCCGCCCGGCTGGACAAGTTCCGTCGGAACGGAAACAATCATACTTCCTTTGTCGTGGTTTGCCCTTTTCACGCTTCCGGTGATGTCTTTTTCTTTCAGACGGTTTCCTCTTTTTACGGATTTTCCCCTAAAGTTTTTTCTACCTAATCTGCCTCTGTTTTCGTTTACCTCCATTTTGCGCCTTTCAGT
>ULYY01014462.1_pt1 | contig 32649 bp, 39 predicted proteins | sample 1962601 | NCBI WGS metagenome assembly ULYY01 (sample SAMEA4835875, study PRJEB28245) | human gut metagenome | biome: gut microbiome; material: fecal sample | place: Denmark | collected 2008 | reverse complement strand
TAAATTTATTTCTAACAATATGTGTTGCGGAATTAAGGATTAATTGTTTAACTCGTCCCATTTTAACGGGACACTAATGTCATGTCTTTTAAAATTCAAACTATAACATCTGTTCATCCCAAAATCCAGATAATATGAATTTATAAAAAAGTAAAGAAAAGCCCAAACATGCACATTGTGTTATCAGATACATTTTACCATCATTGATTGTTTACCATTATTCCAACACCTCACATATCATAATATAAGAATATAGAGCTATTACAAACAATTAAGCGTAAAAAATGACTATCAACCATATAAGACAATAGATAATTATTGAAGCCATTCTAACGCATTTTTAATACAACTCTAACAATATTCTAATACCACCCTCCCCCATTCCCGCAATACCTTTGCCAGAAAAAAATATGATGTTATTTTACGATTACTTGGCAAGAATGGGGTGTGCTTTCGTAATGGGCACATTAATTGGTATTGAACGGCAGTACAGGCAACGTAATGCCGGGTTGCGGACTAACATCCTTGTTTCAGTAGGAGCTGCAGCCTTTACCGTACTTTCATGTGACATGACGATAGGTAATGGAGATCCGTCAAGAGTGGCAGCACAAATTGTTTCAGGGATAGGCTTTATAGGAGGAGGCCTCATCCTGAAAGACGGGTTTAATGTCAGAGGACTGAACACAGCAGCTACTATCTGGTGCTCTGCTGCATGCGGCACATTATCTGGAGTCGGCCTATATGCAGAAGCAGCAGTTTTAGTGGCCTGTGTATTAATCACACATTGCCTGTTCCGGCCTTTATGTACATGGATTGAGAAAAAAGAATCAGGACCTTTTCAATACACAGTCCACGTGGAGTGCGAGCAAAATCTGTCCAATAAAATACAACAAATAATCATGAATGTCTTGTCTTTTGACCGCAACGTAAAATTAAATGCTTTATTCCACAAAACAAGTGGCAAAAAAGCAATTGTTTATTGCGATATGGAAATGCAAGGAGAACACAAGGTTTTATTGGACCTGCTTGTATCCCGTTTACGTTCGCAAGATGGGGTATTCAGTGCAGGATGGGAAAAGAAGAACTTACCACAAGAGGATTTCTAACATCAAAATAGATAACCTAAAAAGGACTATGAAATAAAAGAAACATGGAAAAGCGCTTTTTACGTTTCCCGACCGTGAAACGTACAGCTCTCTCTGCGGAAACCTACGTTTCCCACATGAAAAACGTAAGGTTTCGATGCAGGAAACGTAGAACAAGCAAAAGAAACCGCAGAAAACCGTATATAGGTTTCCTTGTTTCGATGCAGAATATACTCTTATAGCTACCCATGGGGTACCTGAAACAGGAAAAGCATAAAAAAAGTCCTTGATTCTGAATGAATCAAGGACTTTTAAGCGGTGCGTACGGGACTAACCACCTCAAATTTAATATTTGATATTCAGTAAGTTGTAAAACCATCTCTGAAAAAGGCTCCCGATTTTGCACCTATATAGCCTCTATATTCTTCTGTTAGGAATTTGCCTTATTCCGTTTGGCAAATATACGAAATTTTGTTGATATGGCAATGATTATAAGGGGAAAAGTATGAACTTCAATAAATAATAATATATCTCCATGATTTCCATAAAAAAGGCCTGCCCTATGGGCAGACCTTATTAGTTCCTTTTATAGCGCAGTATGAAAATCGTAATTAACAAGTGCGCTGGATATTTCAATGCAAAGGTATAAATAAATTTTTGATGAGCCATAAGAAATCCAATATCTTCACAATCAATCAGCATCAAGAGAATATTCAAACGAGGTAAGTATCTTAATAATTATGAATTTATTGGATGCAATTGCCCATGAATTAAGACTATTTCTTAACTTTGTTTATTAAGGTAGACGCAAATAGCATTTTATACTTTTATAAAAGAACAGAATTGTGTATGGCTTCATTGCATATTAAAAACTTTGGTCCTATATTGGACTCAACGAAGATAGAACTGACTCCATTAATGGTGCTCATTGGTCGTCAAAGTTCCGGTAAGAGTACCTTTATGAAGGTGCTCTGCTTCTGCCGTTGGGTTGAAAAAAAAATTATGGTCTCGACGGATGATATAGTGAGCCAATATACTCACTATAACCGATTCATAAAAGATTTGAAGTCGTTTCATAGGCTGAACGATGAATACTTTAGGGCTGATACAGAACTGAAGTATGATGGAGATGTCATTAGTATTGAATATACAGGCATAAACGGTAATGCAAAGATTGTACGTAAGAAGTCCTTTGCAGAAAAAAGGTATAACAGTAAACTGTGTTACATTCCAGCTGAAAGAAATCTTGTATCGGCTATTCAAAACGTAGATAAAACATACAAAGCTACGGGCAGGGATGTCCTTTTCAACTTTATATATGAATGGGATGAAGCAAAAGAGCCATACACTAATGAACATCCTTTCAAATTGGCTGCTACTGGAGGTTTCAGCTATGTGAATAAGTTTGGCGCAGACGTGTTGGTACGGGAAGACGGTAGCGAAACGCCTGCTTTTTATGCTTCCAGCGGAATGCAGAGTGTGATGCCAATGGACGTGATGGTGAACTACATTACAGATTGCGTAGGGAAAAATGCCTCACTTTCGATGCGTGAACGCAATGAGATAAGTGAAACAGATAATGATTATGCGGTCCGCAGGCTGTTTTACCAATCTGCCCAACTGTTCATAGAGGAGCCCGAGCAGAATCTGTATCCTGAGTCTCAAAAACTTGTTGTAATGAGTATTGTACGCTCGCTAAAAAAAGCTTTGGAGAACGGCTCAGAACAGAGCCTGGCATTAGTAACCACGCACAGCCCATACATTATGTCTGTGATGAATGTGCTTTTGCTTGCAGCCATTGTCACAGAGAAAGGATTGAAACAGGAAGTGATAGACGGAGATAGTGTCTTGCCTTCATCTTCCATCTCAGGTTATTTTATTGACGAGAAAGGTATTTTCCAAGATATTCTCGATGCTGAAGTGCCTATGCTCAGCGGCAACGATTTGGACGGAGTATCAGACTGGGTGGATGATAGTATCAGTAAGTTGAACGAGGTCTTGTTTGCAGCAGAATGAAACAGAAGGCATTGACATATAAATCCACTCACGAACAATTGGCCGCTGAAGGTTTTTTGCCAGAACAGGTTCTTAAGGTTCGAACCAAGATTAGTACGGTTGAGAAAGGCAAGCGATATACGCTCGTGACGACAGGCATAGAGGAATCTGTAGTATATGCAGTAGATGGCAATATCGTGAAAGAGGGTCAACGCTGTGACAAGCTGATTCTTGTAAAGCGTTCAATAAGTGGTGTGGAACCTGAACAATGGACAGAAACTTTTATTGAACTGAAAGGTGTGGATACGAACCATGCCATTGATCAGTTGCGTGAAACTCTGAAAAAATCCATTTTTAAGCACCCCTCGAATGATGTAATCCGTGCCCGCATCGTAGCACAGTCTTTCCCTTCAAACAAGTCTAATCCTGCAATGGAAAAGGCGAAACAAGAGTTTCGTAAAGTCTATAATTGCGAACTTCGGGGCATGAAGTCCGGTCAGGAAGATAAACTTTAAGAATTATGTTTAATCAATTCATAACACCTGAACTACCTGAATAGCGAACATTTGTACAAAGCGGCAGAGAGAAAATAGAAGATGAAGAATCATCAAACGATGGTGGACAATATATCTTGTAAAGTCATTATTCAGAGATATTGCCTACCGTTGCGAAATAGAAAGTTCCATTTTGATTTGACAGTTTGAACCTTCACAAGCTTAGTTGGAAATCATTGACTGTGTTATAAGATGAGATTATATTCTCTGAAAAAAACAACCCGAAGACTACAATCTTGTGGATTAGTATCTTGATGTGCTCCGCAAATACAAGGACAAGCTGCTTTGCATAACACGCCATGTCGTTACAGACGCTTGGCTCTCAAAGGTAAAGCTCGTCAATGAAGCCTGTCTATTGGGGCCATGTTGCCAGCCGCTTGCGTGACGATGCTGCCTTGTGGTATTCGTATGACAGCATTCGTACAGACAAACGGGGACGACCGCGCATCAAAGGCGAGAAGATTGATTTTGCAAACCTCTTCAGCATTATGAGGCTCTCAGCATTGAAAGAGGCAAAGGCTTACTCAATCAATGCCTATTTTAAAGCGGTGAAACGCAACATCAGCGTGCTTCATTATCTAGATTCAGAAAGATACAAGATTTATTTGTTCGAATACTTACCCTAAAGATACAATTAGTCAACTAATCCCTGTTTAAAATAGAGCGAATTAGTTGACTAATCTTTTATTATTTACGGAATGTACTTGTTTATAGATAATAGACAATAAATTATAGAATAGGATCTGGAAAATTTAATAGACTTGAATAGTGATTGGAAGCTTCATCTTTCAATTTATAATTGTCCAAACAATAAATCCATGTCCTTTTTTAAAATAATATCCTCGAATTTGGCTAATTCTGTATCTTTCACGGCTATATGATTTATAAGATGAAGTACCGTATCATAAGTAAGCGGATATGAAAAATTTTTTTCCATGATAGACTTCAATATTTTAGATCTATCAGTTCGAAATATTTGTTTTGCTATCTTTCTGTTATTTGACAAATGTGTGTAAAGTTCTTCTGACAGACCTGAACTAGCAAAACGTATTCGCATTTTGTTGCGCAGCATACTATTCCAGTCTCCATTTTTATACTGAGAATATGAAAGTTTTTCAAATAATGTAAGCATCGCCCATTCGCTACTTTCCAATGTAGCATAAATTCCATTTAAAAGTCTAGATTCTTCTTGAAAGTTATTCCATTCTTCTTTACATTTATAACGCAAATCATGTTCAACTTCATGCCAGCCTTCCGACAAAATAGTTCGAATTTGAATTTCATATGTTTCATCAATTAAATCTTCATAGCCAGTTTCTTTTATTGCAACCCTCATATCTTGTGAAAACTTGTCGGGGATACGCATCACTAAATTTAATCTTTTGGGACAGAATTTATCGACCTCGGATTCATCAACAGATTCACTATCAAAGTTTGACTGATTTTTGAGATAGTTGTGTATAAGGTTTACGTCATCAGTAAAATATAAAGTAATACGAAGTGCTAATAGATCTTGCATCTTTTTGGATTTTTCTTTGTATTCCTTACTCTTTTTATCTAATTTGTTTTTAATTGATGATGCAGATTTTGCACGATAAAATATGTGATACATTACGCCACATTTGTTTAATACAGATTCTAGCTCTGCTACAATATCTTTTAAAATTTTATTTCCAGCACTCATACCCTATATGTTCTTATGATAATAATTAATACCGTTTTTTGAAATATGTGAATTATTTCCATTTATCAAAATCATTCCTTTTTTCTTTAGATTCTCAAACACTGCAAATACAATATTCAAATCTTGTCCTTCAAACTCTTTTCTAATGCTAGAAATATATTTCATCTTTGGAGTTTTGCCATCTACCTTAAAATATTTTCCGAGAATTTGCATTTCTAAATTCATGTTAGTTTGTTGTTGCAAAACGGAATTTTCTATAATTTCCAGAGATGAAATAAATCCATTACCATAATCTTCACATCCATAACAATGTATATTATGATTAGTGAAGGATGGATGATGCTTTGTTTTGCAATCAATAAATTTGCATCCTATAAACGTAACATTATGAAATGCATAAATATCAAATTCACATTCATCAAATACAGAATCCACAAATGATATATTGTTGAATTGACATTCTTCACTAAATAATTTTATCTGTCTAAAATTAAAAGAATTTAGACTTTCGAATTCATAACTATTCGCAATTTTCCCCATAAGAATACAATCTGTAGTAATCTTTAGATATGAAGACATTTTGTTTCTTATATCTGAAAGTTTTTCCCACAGTTCCAATTTATCATCTTTTGTTGAGTATTCATATGCTCTGACTGCTAAATCAATTAAAGATTCAGGAAGTGGATTAAGTGTCTTTAAAAAATTGACAGACTCTTGCTGTATTGATTTCCCAAGCAAATAGCCAAAAATAAATTCATTAATAAAAGTAATAAAGTCTTTATTCCCAACTCTGTCTAACAGAGCATGGTTTGTAAGAGTATCTGCAAGTTCTTCCAATGTTTGCTTTGTCGTCATCAAATCTCTATAATACAAAAGGGATGATTTATTATACTCAATAATTAGTTCTTTAACAAAACTTCTACATTCTCCGGTAATATCGAATTCAGCAAAAGATTTGGCTAAATTCTCAAATATTTTCATCTGTACTTTCCATGGTAATATAATATTTTGTCTTTCTCTTTCTCGGGTTAAAAGATATTCAAAATATTTGTCAGTAATAGATTCCGGATTGTTCAATAACTCACTAAAGCTACTTTCATCAATATTACGTAGATAAGTTAATAGAACAGGATTTGATATGCTATTTAGAGGTATATTCTTTTCAATAATTTCTTCATAACGTTCAGGTGAAAGCCATTGTTTGATGTTAGGTTTCTCTAATTGAAATCTGCTTACATCAAAATTCCCATTATATGAATCAACCCAGTTACCGAATTCAGCCCCTGCAAAAATTGCCGTTTTTCTTGAAGTTAAAATAATTTTAGTTTCTCCACTTAATAAATCTCCTATTGTTGAGAGCATTGTTTCAACTTGCTCGAATTCAGTTAGTTGCTCAGGTTTTCCACTATCTATATCTTTGGACAATAATTCATCAAAACCATCTATAATAAGAGGGATTCTACCTTTTTTAATATTATAAATAACAAGTTCCTGTTTAGCAGTAGTCTCTTTTTCCCTATCAATTTCAGACCATAGAATATATTTGAACTGTTTAGCATCCCTATTTCTTGATAATTCTGTAAAAATAGGTTTTTGCTTTCCGCTATTATTTATAAAAGATTTATATATTTCATAAGCCGTACAAGTTTTACCGAATCCTGCAGCAGCTTCTACGACAACAAGTTGTGCTCCTTTCTGATTAATTGCGTTTTTAATTGCAGAAATAATATCAGAGGATCCATTTTTAAAGTCTTCTGCATCTTTGCTATAAACAGAATAAGGCATACTAATATATTGATATTTAATATTTGTATCACAATAATGTTTTACTTGGTTAGCTGTAAATTCCTCATATCTTCTATTGATATCATTTGTAGTTGTTTGGGTATTGAAAAATCCCTCAAACAGATAATTTTCAGCTTGTTCAATGGATTTAAATTTTTGTATTTTTGCATGATAGCCCAATTTAGAATAACGGTCAAATATTGGAGTAGAATCTGTATCATCCATCATTTGAATTTCTGCTCCGTGATACATTCCTTGATTTAATAAGTATACTCTATATGATGCTGTTTTTTCTTTAACATCATATCCGTATTCTTGGAAAAGGTTATCTAAATCATTTACATTCATATTCATTATTTATCTAAATGTTGAATAATAATTGAGATTCCATTTTTTTACATTGCAAATTGTTTGTAGTTTGACTCTGCCAGACTTAGAAACAACATATATTTAGCAAGTTTAAGAACATGTTGACGAGTAGTTAACAATCCAATTTCGCATAAAAAGTAGAAATATGGTCTCTCTTCTATAATTTAATTACAAAAATAGGCATAAGATTTGATTCTGCCAAACATACTCTTATATGAAAAATAGCCTCTAATATTTCAAAACATTTAATGTCGTTGATAGAATATAATAGGTGTATTACAGTTATTAGCGTCCAAAATTTTATTTGATATAATGTCTAATTTATATTTCTCTTTCTTACAGCAAATCTAGCCCCCTGCCTTTGGATTGAGCAAGGCCATGCCCCGTTGGGGTTGGCCGGGAAAAAATCATCCTCGCTTCGCTGCGGTATTTTTTCCCGCCAAGCCTTGCACAATCCCGGCAGGAAGCAACCTTGCACGTAAGAAACAGAAATACTGGCTCCAAGAGCCGGTCATGTCTAACTGTATAAAAGATAGCAAATATGAGAACAGAAGTAAACCAAACGAGAATTAACGGCAAGTATCCTACAGGCAGCGTATATTATTTCGGAATAGCATATCCTGTGCGTGAAGTGGACGGATATAAGGTCTCCACGGAACGGCTGGAAGCCAGACTGGAATTTGACGGTTCTTTGCTGATGGAAGCGGCCGGAATGCTGGAAGAATTCGCCTGTTTCCTGAGCGATGAGGACATTCACGCACTGAGTGATAAAGAAATACTTGAAATCATCCATTCATAAAACAAAGTAATATGGAATACAAAATCGCCATTGAAGAACTGCTCCGACGTGTAGTGACGGTGGAAGCGGAAAATCCCACACTTGCTGTATATGAAGTGGAGGAGGAATATAATTTAACAAGACACGTACTCTCCGAAAATGACTTCATCGGTGTTGATATCGTGTTGGCTCCCGAAGACAAGGAGGCGCAGGAATATTTGAGCAACGGCACTTTCCGCAGTTTTGTCGAAAAACGTTTTAGCATCCATTCAGCGGACTTTCCTTTGATAGACAAGGTCCGTTTCGTATTCGGCAGCATGGACAACGCGATTTATGAATTTAACAAACGGGCAAGCAAGCCCTCTTCAGAAGAAAAGGAAATCTGGCTGCTCTACCGTTGCGATGCCTGGCTCAGCACGGCCAGCCTGGAACTGGTCGCCCCCTTTTCCTCCAAGGAAGCCGTGACGGATTACCTGGCAGGCAACCGCAAGCGCTTCCGGCTGACACAATGGGACCTGGACTTCTTCCGGGAAAACAACCAGACCCAACGGGGCGGCGCCAATTACATTGTTTTCAGCCACAGCCTCGATCCCGAGCCTGAGCCCCAGCCGGCTGACACGGACGATGCCTTTTACAAAAAGCCTTTCCGCTATGGCACTACCGTCCTGACCCGTTACGAGCTTGAAAACCTTTCCTGCCCGTTCTGTACAAAGGATACGGATGATGAGGCAATGCGCAAGATAGTCCGCCGTATGCACCGGAAGATTAACGGACGGATAAACGGCAATGCCGGTGAGACACCGGATGTGGAAGCAATCCGCTTGGAGGAGATGGACGAAGCGGCTGCGCATTTCAATGTCCCTTACTATGAAGACTTGCAGGAATGACAGTTTGATTTAAAACAGGCAAATATGAGTTATCAGATAATTACCCAAATGGTTTATAACGCCCATACCCACCAAATAGAAACGTGGCAGCATTCCAATAATGTATGGCCAAGGATTGACCACTTCCGTGCGTTGGATGTAAGGACAGATGAACAGCTGTTCCGCTTCATTACCCTGGTGGCGGAAGGCTTGTGGCAGACACGCAAATGGCACAAGGAATTTGAAACGCTGTTCCGGGAATACCCCGAACTGCGCATGGATTCCTACCGGGATGAACTCAGGGGCAAATCCTGGCCGGAATATTGCGCCATTCGCCGCAAGTATAAGGAACTTGCCTGGAGCAAATGCGGGGAAATAGCCGCACGTTTCAGGCAGCTTGTCAAAATAAGGCTAGAAGAAAAATAACGGAAGGGCGACCGCAAGGCCGCCTTTTTTCATTTATGCACTTTCATACACATCATGTACGGGAAATCAAATCCTGCCGTACACAGGTAAGACAGATGAAGAAAAAACTGACAATGGAATTGGTGAAATCACTGATGGAAGAATCCTATACGCTGGTATGGACGGACTACCGGGACAATCTTGACGGCAACCGCGGCCTGCTTCAGGAATGTCTGAATAAGAGAAGTCCGGAGCCTCTTTGGGAAAAGGCGGAAGAATGGTGCTGGGATTCCGAATGGGAGGCGGCCAAAGAGATTATGGAAAAGCTCAAGGAAAGATGCGTCCTTTTCCATGATTCCGATGAGGAGGAAGTGGAATCTTTCTTTGAGGAACACGACGATGAGATACGGGGCGAGATTTATGCCCGTGATGATTCAGACGTTTTGACGGAGCTGATCAAACATACGGATGACATTCCGGTCCGGGTGGAGATGCTTTCCGATTATGACTGCATCAATTCCAACTGGTGGGAATCACAAGGAGGGTACCGTTACGAGGAGTCCTATTTCGGTGACATGGTGGACGCCTTGAGGCTCAATCCTGCCAGGGTAAAGAAGATGCTTGTGGAAAAGGGCTACACGGTACATGGCTGCTTTCCGAACAGGAAAAGCCGTGACGGTAAGGAGCAGGTGACCTACGAACATTTCTATCAGGAACTTATCAATTCCTGTTGCGGTGCGAACTTGCTGACCTATATCGGGAAAGTAAGTCTAAAAGACCTATATGACATCGGATTCTCATTCAAGGAAGTCATTATCCCCAAAGGTAACTATTGCGGCATATTCAGTTCCATATACGGTGGCGGCAGCCTGTTCGGAATGGAATTGCAACAGGATGTAAAGTTGGAACTGAAACCAAAAGACCGCTACAGTTTCCGTTTCAGGCTTGACAACGAAAAGTCAGAGACCGAATGTTCCATTCAACATGTATATGGAGCATGTGACTCCTTCTTCGGTGAAACATTGAAGATTGTCTCTTGACCAATTTGACAATCATTGTATAATTCTCAAAAGCGGATAAAATGGAAAATAAAACAGAGCCAAGACAGATAGGAATGTCCGAAAGCAGACAAGGCTATTTTGAAGAAGAATTGTATTGTTCCGGCAACAGCCCTCTGCAAAGTACCCTTTGCGATAAGAAACTGGAGGAAATAAAATCCGGTTATGGTGACAGTGAAGTATGTATGGGTGAAATGCTGGCATCCGTACCGGCGGACGGATTGACATTGGAAGAAGCGTTCTACCTGTACATACGGGCCATGCAATGGGCCGAGGGAGACCGCTTTTTCCGCTGGACATATGACGGGAAGGAAGAACGTTTCTGAAGTGAACTATATAGAACCTCAAATAGAAGAATTATGAATTTTCAAGCAGAAAATGCAGTTTCCAGTTTCTTCTACTATATGTGGAATGCCTGGAGCCAGGAAGAGTGCAGAATCGTGTACGGGAACATGTCCCGTCATTTTTGGGAAAAATGGTGCCTGTTGTCTGACAAAGGCGTATTCGGCGCGGCTGAACGCTTCTATGCGGAGTTGTCGGACACATACCGGGAGCCTTTAGTAGAACGGGCCGTCAGCCTGTATGACGGCAAATCACTCCGAAATATGCGGACATGACCCCCTGACATTCTATTTATATTTCTCTTTCTTATAGCAAAGATAGCCCCGTGCCTTTGGATTGAGCAAGGTCAGATTGGCTGGGAAAAAATCATCCTCGCTTCGCTGCGGTATTTTTTCCCGCCAAACCTTGCACAATCCCGGCACGGGACTACCTCGCATATAAGAAACAGAAATACCGGCTCCGGGAGCCGGCCATATCAAAAAAAGAAAAATATGGAAACAGAAAAGAATCAAGAGAAAATAGGCAGAAACTACCTGTGCTATTTCGGAGTCAGGTATCCGGTCCGGGAAGTGGACGGATGGCATGTATCCACAAAACAGTTTGAGTCTGTGCTGAGACGTGACAGCCTTCTCCTCATGGAAGCGATAGACATACTGGAAGGATTTTTCTATTTCCTGGATGAAGAACTGTTCCATTCGTTGAGCGACGAGGAAATATATAGGCTTATCAACAGGTTATGACCAATATGAAAACGATAAGATAAAAAGCCCGACAGGACTTATGTTTAACTAAACCAACAGAACAATGATGACAACAACGACACCGAAACCCCGTGAAGGACAAGTAGCGGGCTTTCCGAAAGAACAGGCTGTCATGCTCACCGAGAGCAATGCCTATCGTGCGAAAAGCATCAGAAGGACGGGGACGGACGAAGCTCCCGTCCTTTTTCATTTCCGGAAACGCTGCATGGGAATGCATTCGTATGTGCATACCATAGAGGCGGCAGACGGGACAGAACGGGAAATCCGCCCGTCAGATTTCAAGGACTGGGAAATTACCGGATGCAGATATCCCGGCTATCTGGAAGACCTGTATGGCAGTGCATGCAGCGCCTACCGGTGGAATTCGTTTGACCCGGAAGAGCGTGCCCAGACAGACATCTGCCGCCATGAGGAGCAGTTGTGTGCCGACCTGACTTCCATTCCCGAAGAAAAGCGGGAACAGTATAAGGAAGGCTACCGGAAGCGCCTTGCCGGTTTGTTCGGCAGCCTGTCACGGTGTGCGAGTCCGGCTGTGACCGGACCGGCAGGCTTCGACCGCCGGAAACAGGAAAAGGCGGAGCAGGCCTGCCAGAACAGGCAGGAGGAGTTTGAAAACTGGCGGGAACGCTTCCTTGCCGCCATGAAGCGGATGCAGGAGGAAGCCCGTCCGGAAGAAGAGAAACTGGAAGCCGCCTGGAAAAGCCTGAAAAGAGACATCGCAGACAGTGTCCGGACCATTCACGAACTGGATACCGGGAAAATCCGTGGGTATAACCGGGCGCTTTTTGTCAGCAGCATCCTGAACAAGGTAATGACCTACGTCAACCGGGGTGAAGTGGAAACCGTACAGAAAGCCGTCGATTTTATCCGTATCTGTAACGCAGGCGTGAAGAAACCGGTCATTACCCCGCGCAACCGTTTCTTCCAGTTCCCCGAAATGGCGGCCTGCGTACGGGAGAAAATGCAGGCTTCCAGGCAGGAGGAAAACAGTGAAATCCTTTTTGAAGGAGGCAGGCTGGTGTGGAACCGACAGGCCGACCGGTTACAGATTCTTTTCGACGGCATCCCCGACGATGCCAGACGCAGGGAGCTGAAGTCGAACGGCTTCCGCTGGTCCCCCAAGAACAAGGCGTGGCAACGGCAGCTGACCATGAATGCAGTGCGGGCGGCAAAAAGGATGTTGGACCTTCAAGACGTATAAAATATGGGACGTGGCAAAAAATATGTGGCAGATTCCCGGTATTTCCGGGGAGATGTCCTGACCGTCATGTCTGACGGAGTACATTGTGACGGTTCCGGACACACCCTCATGGAATTGCGTGAAAAGGAACGCAACCCGTACTTGTGTGCTTTCGGGGTGAAAGAGTTGCGCAAGAAAGGACGTATCTATATGGAATCTCTCTGTACACTGTTCAGAGAAATCTCCCCGGAACGGTACGAGGAACTGTCGTTTTATTCAAACATCCGTAAAAACCGCAATAGTTTCTTTGAAGCGGAGCCTTATTATTGGGAGTTGCATGACTTTTATTTCAAAGTGTCCGGCCGGTGCTTTACCGGTATCCGTCCTGTCAACCTGCCCTACGAAGAACTGCAGCGTCAGATAGGCGAACATTACCGGCGTGTCACCTGCAGGCCGGAAATCCGCAAATGGAACATCGCCGTTTCCGGAACGGACGGGAACGGCGGAAGAATGGGCACCGCCTATTTCTTCGTGACAGACAAGGGCTGCCAGCGCTTCATCTGCAACCTGACCGTATCCGGAGAGGCGGAATCCGTTCAGGAGGCACGCAAGGATGTCGCCCGTATTCTCCGAAGCCTGCGCAGGCATCATTTCACTTACTATGCAGGAACGGAAGGCATCGATGACCTGGACCGGTTTATGGATTATATGGAAAAGAACGATTATACCTTGCTGTCAGCCGGGACATTCTTCCAATACCCGATAAACAGGGAGTCCGTCACCTTCACGGGAAAAATTAAGGAAACAGGCAAAAGGTTCCTGTACCGTATTTACGACCGTGAAATTTTCCTGCACCTCTTGAAGCGCCTCCGGGGCGTCAAGAGAGAAACGGAACATACGGAACGCATAATGACCTGAGCGTGATTAAACAAAAGCCCTGTCCAGCCGGATGGGGCTTTCATAGTTCTAATAATGATTGGAAATATAAGATGAGAAAATTCAAGGAAAAACAGGCAGTGTACTGGAACGACCCTGCCGGAGAAACATCAGGCGTCTATGAGGTGCTTGATACGAATGAAGAATATAATGCAGGAATAGCGGAAGCGGAAATTCCGGGCTTTGACTCCCGGGTGCTGCTGATAGGGAACGGCATGAGTGAAGTGGAAGTTTATGCGGAAGAACTGTCCGTCATTGACCCGCCGTCAAGTGAAAGCCGGGACCTGGTCCAAAAGGACATGGAGAACGGTTTCAGGAGGTTTGTCCGGAATAACGGCTGCAAACCGGATTATGCCGTCTGTTCCATTGCCTGGAATGACGGCGGCAGCTATCCGGAAGTCAATATCCGGCTTTCGGAAACGGCGGATCCGGACACGGACGACAGCTTCTTTTTCTATTGCAACGGACTGGAAAGCCTCAAGTCACTCGCTTTTCCCGGTCTGGAAGAGTTTTACATAACAGGCATCCTTCATTTTGAGATTTTTGCAGGAAACGCCAGGCACAAAAAACAGAAGATAGAATGTCATCCTCATTTCTTGCAGCAAAGATAACCGTTTGCCCGGCTGACCGTGCAAGGCGGCCCCCATGGGGCTGGTTGGCCGGGAAAAAATCATCCTCGCTCCGCTGCGGTATTTTTTCCCGCCAAGCCTTGCACGGTCCCGGGTCAAACGCCAACTTTTGCGACAAGAAATAAGAATGCCTGCAAGCAGGCAGATGTCTCATTAAAAAATAGGATGTATGGTAACAATGGACTACAGACAAATGCTGGTTGTATCCCTGTGGCAGTACAATCATCACGCAAGCGAAGGGCTGACCCTTCCGCTTTTTCAGGAAACTTTCGGGGAATCCTGCGGACAGCACTATTATGAGAAATGGACGCTTTACTTCAACCGCAACCTGTGGGATATGCTGGCCTATTTCAGGAGCGAGGAGGAAAACGGGCAGAAATTCTGTAACATGGTGGCACGGCAGGTAGAGCTTTACCTTCATAACCGGAAACAGACAACCCTAAAAAATTGAAAGCGATGGCACAATACCCGGTTCCTAAAGAAATACAGCCCTTGGCGAGGCTGATGACGGATTTCGCCCATGCCTGCGGTTATGATCCGTTGACCGTATTCAATGACTTCCTGACATTTGTCATCCACGGTTTCTCCCCCGGCGCACCCCCGCTCAAGAGTTGGAAATACAAGCGGCAGCAGAATGCCGCGTTCATGGGCATGGTTTCCGAATGGGTGCGGCTCATGCAACACCAGTTAAAGGAAGACACAAGTTGGTATGATCCGTTCGGTGACATTTACATGGCATTCTCTTCTACGGGATCCAAACAGGCGCAAGGACAGTTTTTCACTCCGGTGCCGGTTTGCGAACTCATGACGGCCTGCGCCGATACGGGAGAGCATCTGCCCGGACAGCGGATGGGAGATCCTACCTGTGGCAGCGGACGTTTGCTGCTAGCCTGGCACGTACGCAATCCCGGCGGCTATCTGGTCGGTGAGGACATCAACCGCACCTGCTGCCTGATGACCGTATGCAACATGCTGGTTCACGGTGGTGTGGGTGAGGTTATCTGGCACGACAGCCTCCAGCCTGAGAAGTTCAACGACGGCTGGCTGGTCAATCCGGTGCTTACCCGTACCGGCATTCCCACTATACGCAGGATAAGCGGTGAAGAATACCGGAGAAGCCGGGAACTTCCTGTAAACAGAACAATAAATTCTAAAAAATGACAGCTATGGCAACAATCATTATTGCCCGGATCTGCAACTCATGCGGCTGCACTCCGGAAGAAGCGAAGGAGTATCTGGACGGTGAAATACGCAACTTATTGGACTATAGGGATGCGGATGACCTCCGTGCGGAGGATTTCGCACAGGCATGCGACAGCCTGGGTCTGGAACATGACTTCATCCCGTATTTCATCGAACGGCTCAGTATGTGTTGAATTTATGAATAATCCATTATTAAACAGACAAATTATGAAAGTAAATGCAAGCAGCGAACTGAAATCCCGTCTGGCCCATGCGGCAGAAAACGGGAGCGTCATCGCAAGGGACATCCTTGCCGAATTGAAGAAGAATGTGGATGTCACAGAGATTGTGCGGGGATTTTACAACCATTTTTCCACCAAGCGCAAACGGACATCCTGCGACGGGTTCCAGAAAATCCGCATCGTGTTCACCGCCTGTAACAAGGACCTGTCCAACGGGAATTTCCCGGACCGCAACAATCCGCAGGCGCCCCTGTTCCCGGAAAATCGGGTGGATATGGAGCCGTCCACGTTCATCAGGCTGTTCAAGAACCTGCCGGAGTATCCGGAAACAGACATGGCCTATTTCGCCAGCGCCATCTGCGTGGACAGCAAGGTGACCGTGCGCCTGTTGGAAGGGATGCAGGACATTTATGAGGCGTATGACGGGGATAATTATTCCCCGATAGCGGACGATACGGCATCAACCCTGCACAATTCCTGCATGCGTTATCCGGACAAGGCACGCAATGCCGCGGATTTTTACGCCAACTTTGCCGGGGCAAAAATCCTGGTGGCAAGGGACGAGAGCAACAATGTGCTCGGACGTGCCATTGTGTGGGAGCATGTGCGCTGTCCGGTTAATGATTACGGGCTGGACACGGTTTCACTGACGGACCGGATATATTCTTCCCATGCGTTTGTCATAGGAATGATGCAGCATGAGGCACGCCGGAACGGGATCCTCCTGCGCAGAAAGTTCAACGATTATCACCATACCAAGGAATATGTGGCATTGAACAGCCTGCAAGAAACAGGCATTGTGGCAGGGCAAGAACTCCAACTGGCACTCATCGTGGATGTGCCGGCTTTCCGCTGGCATAAGAAAGGGGTGCCTTATATGGACACGTTTTACAGCATTGCCATGAAAGCCGGGAAAATAGAACTGAGAAATTATGAAGGGGACGGGCAGATTGCCACCTGCCGGAATATTGGGGGAAGCGCCGTCCGTACAATGCAGGTATGTCCGGGCTGCGGCAAGATACACGGCGGTTTCGGGAATGTTTTCTGCTCCTCATGCAAGTCTTCCTTTTATGCCAGCACCGTTTTCGGTGAAGTGATCAAAGGTACTGTACGGGATTACAAAGGAGAGGTTTATCCTTCCGTGCTGTTCAAGAAAGGCCGGCCGATTCTGCCGTTCAGGACTTATTTGCAGCTGGAGAAACTTTTCATCTCATAAAGGCTGTCGCAGGCGTATATCCGCAAGGGTGTACGCCTGTGTCTGATGTGTCACATTCAAATACTTAATCTTATGGAAAGACTGGTTACACTCTATAATATAGCTTCCCCATCGGGGAAGGAAAAGCCTATGCTCCGTTACCTCAAGGCGGAGTTGAAGCGTATGGGCATTTCCTGCAGGCAGGACCGGCAGGGCAATCTTTATGCCGTAAAGGGCCGGGCAAAGACTTATCCGTGCGTCGTGGCGCATGTGGACGAGGTGCACCGCCACAGGACAGGCACTTACGGGGCACACGTGGTGGCGGATGCCATGGTGATAGGTTACGACCATCGCCACAAGCGTGTGACGGGCATCGGTGCCGATGACAAGAACGGCATCTGGATCTGCCTGAAATGCCTGGAGGATTTCAAGGTGATGAAATGCGTTTTCTTTGTCCAGGAAGAGAACGGCTGCATAGGAAGCCGGGGGGCGGACATGGCTTTCTTTTCGGACTGCCGCTTCGTGCTCCAGTGCGACCGATGGGGAAATTCGGACTTTATCACCCGCATACATGGCACGGAACTCTGTACACGCGACTTTGTCGGATGTGCCAACCCCACGAAATACGGCTACAAACCGGTCGAGGGTGGCACAACGGATGTGTATATGTTGAAAAGAAGGGGGCTTCCGGTTTCCTGCGCCAATATCTCCTGCGGGTATTACGAGCCGCATACGGACCGTGAATATACCATACTGGAAGACCTGCACAAATGCTACCGCTTTGTACGCCATATCGTCATTGCACACAAGACGGTCAGCATTCACTCTCCGGAGGCGGAACAATATCCGTTCCTCGGATATTATGAACTGTTCGGCATCGGCGGGTACAGCGAGGAAGAATACCAACGGATGCTGGGACGGTTCAAAAGCGGCTGCTCCCGAAAGCTGTTGAAGAAAGACTTTATCTGACAATATTAAAACAAGAATCATTTATGGAAACAACATTGACAATGCCGGCAGCTGCGCCGGTACAGAAGCAGCAGGGATTGAATCAGGTAGTGATTAACAAGGTACGGCGGATGGTCGAAGGCAGGCAACAGGATGTGATGGGCACCATTACCCGGCTGCTCGCAGAAGGGAAAATAGCACAGGACTACATCGCACCCATCGGGGTCAACCGTAGAAACGGCGAGCAGCGTCCTGTCGTGTCGTTCAAGGCGGCGGGCCGGGTGCAGCTTTCGATGCCCGAAGGTGATTTCAGCCTGCATGCCAATGCCATCGGCCAGGTTTCCGAAAAGATGGGCATCCCGGCAAAATACCTCCGCGAGCTTTCGGCGGGAGCCGCATGGCAGAAACAGTTGTGCGCCACCATCCTGAACGAGCATTCGGGCTGGACGGAACGGACGCGTGTGCTGGTCCGGGCGGTAGGGACCGAGGTACGGGGCATATTGTCCGATTCCTACCGGAGGCTCAATTCGGTGGAGATCCTGACCGCATTCATCCGGGAGGCGGCAAACCAGGGGGCTGTCGTTTCAGATGCCTACATGAACGATACGAAGGTCTGGTGCGAGACCATCCTGCCCACTCCCATAGAGATCCCCACCCGCAAGAACGGTACGGTCGTCATCTTTGCCGGGGCACGTTTCTCCACGTCCGATTACGGGAACGGTTCGGTGGACATGCGTTCCTTCCTGCTTAACGGGGCATGCCTCAACGGGATGGTGCGTGAGTCCGTCATGCGGCAGGTACATTTGGGAGCGAAGCTGCCGGACTCAATGGCTCTTTCCCAAAAGACTTACGAACTGGACACGCAGACTACAGTCTCTGCGGTTTCCGACCTGACCAAAGGGCTGTACAGCCGGGACACCCTTATGCAAAAGGCCGTGGAGATTCAGGGAGCCGCTGAGGTGGATGTGGATTTCGATAAGGAACTGAGACAGTTGGTACAGCGGGGAGCCTTGCTGAAGAACGAGGGCCGCGAGGTGGAAAAGCTGCTGATGAACAATAACCCGGACGACGGGGTGACGGGCGGTGCCACGCTTTGGAAACTGACCCAGGGCATCACGGCATTCGCACGGGCACAGCAGCCGGAACGCTGCCGTGAACTTCATGAGATTTCCGGCCAGTTGCTGAACCGGGTAAAGGTGAACTGAAAAAACGGTTATGGATATGAAAGCCGGGGATTTTGCCACGCTGGTACACCCTTATAAGGGGTACCGCAACATCGAATTGATCAAGCGCCTGCCATATACATGGCTGGTACGTATCTGCGAAAGTGGATTGGAACTGGAAGTTTACGAGGACGAATTTGTCCTTGATTGAGTATAAACCTTATAAAGAAAACGGGTATGAAAATTTTATGTAGCCAGGAGCACTACGACAAGGTAGTGCAGTATGCCGAATCCATCGGCGACACTACGCTCCAAAAATGCCTGGAGCGGCTGAAGAGTTGGGAGAAGAATCCGAACCGTCCCTGTGAGATTGAGTTGTATTATGACTTTGCTCCTTATTCATTCGGTTTCAGAGAGCGTTATCCGGACGGCAGGATTGGCATTGAGGGCGGACTGCTCTATCATGGCAGGCCGGATCAGTCCTTTGCGGTTCTGTTAGAGCCTTTTCACGGGTGGAGCATACATACCTGATGTCTTAGTAGTAGCATAAAAATCTCAATTTTGAACAGAAATCTAAAGTCTAAATTAGACTTTAAGACTCAGTTCAAAATTGAGATGATAATTCAGAATTTTCGTTATAATCTATATCTATATAAAATGCATTAAATTCTATTTTACTTTACTTGTATTGGATATGTATAAGTTACGAGCTTTTGACCGTAACATATTCTAAATAGAATACTATCTCCATATAAAAAATTTTCTATTATATTAGGACTTCTTGATTTAAGAATACTAATAGACTCAATATGTAGAGAATCTTTATTTTCTCTTTCCATTTTCTCCAAATATGGTTTAAAAAAAATAGATAATTCATCACCTTCAGCATACCTAGGACGGTGACTAGTATAAGCAATAAGAACTTTCTTACGAAAATTTATATTTTGCAAGTAAATGTTTTCTTTTAAAGTGTTGTTTTTGACATGAAATGTCGTCACACTTGCCCCCCAAGTATTTCTCTTAAAATATTTATTATTATACCAATAACCTTCATTGGCTAATTGGACTTTTTTAAATGATTTCTTTGATACCTCAAAAACAAGAGGAATTTTGACAGCTGTTATTTTATTAGAATTCCTTCCTTTTTTTAAAACTATTGGATATTCAGATGATATTTGATTTATATTAATCTTATCACTGGATACACATCCACATAATATTAAAATCGTGCTTAATGTTATAAGTATTTTCTTCATAATTATTTTTTAAAAAATGATTCAATTATATATATTTCTTTTTCGAGTATTTTATCTATTGATATCTTCATTAGAATAACAATATCTCTCTCTGAATCTGGATTCTCATATTCATCAAAATTGAGTAACTCTTGATATGTTTCAAATTTTCCCAGAAGAATATTGAGTGCTGTTGTTTTTGATATCTCTACAATAAAATATCTATCCCTATTTTTTGAAACCCATCTTTCTACAGCATCTAATCCTTTTTTCTTGATTTCATTTAATTCTTCATCTATGTTTTTATTTTGATATTGCTCATAGAATTCTTCGAACTCTTGAATCTTTACTTGTGTGATCATGCCTAAAACACCTGCACCTGGAGCGGGAATTGGAAGTTCTTTTTTCTCGCCATCCAATCCCATATTTAATATGTCAACAAATGAAAAAATATCCCATATCTTACCAACTTGTTTTAAGTATCCCAATGTTTTAGCTTTCATCCCATGTTTGGAGAAAAATTGATATTGGTCAATTCCAACTGTAGTTGTCCCATTAGGAAGTGTAAAATTTTTCCCTTGAAAACTTCCTGCAAGCATCCCGTCTGTTGTATATATTTCCTTAAAATAAACTTTTCTTTCAGTGCCATTAGATGTGATATTTGTGTATATATGCCCATTATTATCAACCATATATCCACTTGATAGTTTAACTAATGTCAAACGCTGTATTTCTGTCTTTATTATTGGTCGTAAAATTTTATCATCTAATATTGTAGATATTTCAGATAATCCAATGTAAGAATCTTCATCGTCACTATTTTTAATCTGCGAAAAATCACTTTCATTCCAAATGACTTCAGAAGACATCGCAACTATTAGTAAAGAACCGTCACTATCATAAAATTCAGGGAAATCATCGTTTATTGGGGATGATTTTACATAAAGATTCTGATTAGAATATCTAACAGAAAGATAATCTGATTTGCATTTGGGAAGAGATGTTTCATTTAAGCCATTAGCTCTTATTCTCCAATATAACTCCATTTTTCCTCGGTCATCTTTTACATCTAGTGTCCATGTTATTGGAAGTTCCAATTCGATTATAGCACTATTATTTTGTATATATGTAATGGCTGTTTCTGTTTTACCATTGAATTTATACTTATCAGGACATAGATAGTCTAAGAAAAGGAATTCTTCTAGGTTATACAACTGCAATTCTAATTTTGTTCCATCTCGTACGCCGTTGGTTTTTATAACAAAGTAAACAGTTTGTTCAAGTCTAGCTTCAGTAATTTTATATTGAAGGTCAGAACTGTTTTTACTAGACCACCATCCTGTAATTTCTCTTATGCCTAAATAGGCTTTACCATATATTTGCGGAGAGGTAATTTCAATTTTCTTCATATTGCACTGTCTCAAACTTAAAGTTCTCAATGACTATAATACCTTCACTATTTATTATGCCTGAGTATTTGGCACATTTATAAGTGCCAGAATCATTAAACTTAAAATTTAAATCAACACGTTTCCCAACAATAGGGGTATCAACTTTCACATATAAAGTAAAAGGAATATCAGGAAAAGAATCTTTTTGTATTGCATTGTTCTCATCAATCCAATAAGCATCCGTTATGAAGATTTCTTGCTTTTCATCATTATTCACAACTCTTGGCTTCACGCTAATATCCGAAACTTTCCACACTTTCTCTCGCGGTTCACAATTCATACGTTTGAGGATGCCAGGTGACAGGAGCACAGTCATCAGCATGGGCATTTCTCCTGTGCACAAGGTTTCTTTCAAACTTACGCAATAGCAATCCCAAAAACGGAATATGTCCACGATGTCATCTCCTGTGGCAAATTCGATTTCTCCGTTTGCCATATTACCTTGGAGTAGCCATTCATAGAAGAAGTTGTCATGATCGGTCGATTCAAAGGTCAGTGCAATCAAATCCCCCTCTACAGGAAGATACTCTACGGTGCCAAGTTTTTGGCAGACTTCCATATGCGCAGCAATAATCCGTCCGATATCAGGACGGTCACTGTGGGCGATATGGCATTCATAACCGTAGCATGCCACATCTCTTTCTACACCATTTTGCATTCTCAGAGTCACTTGATAGGCCATAATATCTGTCAGGTATAAGTTTGCCGGATGTTGGCAAAAGTCTTTGCAACAATTATTTTCTGCAAATATAAAAAGATCGGTTGGTATAATTGTGTGGTAATCAGAATTTATTTCTATGTTTCAAAACAGGATGCGGGAAAGTTCGCAACAGATTTACAGCAGACTTTTCAAATAATCGTTGAGGTCCTTCCAAGTTGAGTACTTAAAAGATTCATCTTTCACATGTCCCCCGTATGTTTCCCTGAGATTCTTCAAGGCGTCCTTCCCGGCACGGTCATTATCCAGAAAACAACGGATTTCCTTGTAGCCGTCCAAAAGCGGCACAGCCTTTGCCAGGTTGGCAACAGAGTTCAGCACGATATGGTCACAGCCCGGCTGAAAGCCCTCAACACCTTTCTTCTGTAATGTCAGGAACGACAGGTAATCCATAAACCCCTCATAAAGGCAGCACACCGGCCTTTTCCCTTCCGGTTCCCGGATATACGACACGGCTTTCGGGGAAATGCAGGCCTTGAAATACCGGTTCCGTATCTCATACCCGCCGTTCATGTTGGGGAATCCGACCGCGAAATAGCGTTTCCCGCCCAGCCCGTAACGGATTTCCCGGCATTCCCTGTGGGCTGTTCCCGCATCAATACCCCTTTCTTTCAGGTAGCGGTACAAGGCCGGCGATGCCAGTTCCTTCACTTCCACCTCCTGAAAGGCCGGTTTCGGTTTTTCCCGTTTGGGGAAGGAACAGGCCACGGAACAGATGTGAGGTGTCTGACGCTCTATCTGCCGCAACAGGTAAGACACATCTTTTGACCCGTACAGTTCGGAGGCAAGGGCAATCAGGTCCCCGCCTTTTCCGATGCCGAAATCGAACCATTTATTGAGGGCCGTGTTTACCTTGAACGATGCGTCCGTTTCTTCCCGCAGCGGCGAACGGTACCACAAGTTCGCCCCGCATTGCCGCACCGGGAGATGTCCCAGCATGTGCAAATAATCTTCAATGCGTATCTGTTTGGTTGTCTGTATGTTCATAAGGATTTAAGTTAACCGTTATGGAATGAAAAATCCCCCGGAAGCTTTTCCGGAGGATTCAAGCTACTGAGGTCAGGGTTCATACAGCAGTGCCAGTTCCATCCGGCGCCGCCTTTCGATGGAAGGGATGACCCGGCCTTTCCAGCACCGGAACGACAGGTACTCCTGCCCGATGTCCCGCTCCCCTCGTTCCAGCTTCCGTATCAGTTTGCTTTTGGGCATCTTTCCGTATCCCAGGAGCCGGTTATGGCCGACTTGATAAGCCAGCACAGCCAGCAGGAGGCTGTCCACCCCGAAGCGCCGGAAGAGGGCGCACCGTTCCAGCAGGTCTTTCCTTAGCAACGCTTCCCCTTCCTCGCGGCTCATCCCGTAGGACAGCTGTTCACCCGGGAGGATGCGGTGCCCGTAAGCGATGTACGGTGTCTTGTCCGGTCCGTGCCAGCCTTCGTACCGCATAATCAGTCGGATGGCGCGTTCAAAAGGAGGCAGCCGTTTCAGTTCCTCCATGTCCTGCGCCGCCAGCAGGCAGGGGAACAGCCCCAGCAGGCAAAGGGCGGGTATGGCTCTTCTCATCCTGCTTACCATTCCACCACCTCCACATCCAGCGTGCAGCAGGGCGTGCCGCCCTCATAGCTCCATTCCCGTCCGCTCACCGTCAGTTCACACTCCTTCAGGAAATCCCCCACACTCATGCTTTCTGTCCTTTCGTTGCGTTCAAAGCAATGGTAGGCGGGCGTTTCTTCCAGCACTTGCCGGGAGAACTTGCAGGCAAGCCGGTCCGCGTTTATGCGGAGCCGGTCACCGATGGCAGGCACGGTCACCGCCTTCCGGGTCAGCAGGACATACTCCGGCAATCCGGGTATGTCGGCATACAGCAGGATGTTCATTCCGTGTCCTCCTCTCCGTTTTCCGTTCCTGTTCCTGCAGGCTCCGTCACGCTTTCTTCCGGAGCGCCGTCCTCCGCGTTGAAGCTGAAACTGAGCTGGCAGACGGCTCCCCAGTTGTTTTCAAAGTAGAGGTCGATGGCCTGTGCCTCATCGCTGCTTTCCGAAGTGTAGTACAGCCTGAATTTCAGGTCTTCCAGCAGATAGCGGTCGTTGGGCTTCAGTGCCGTGCCGTCCGCCAGCTTGAGGGTGCCTTCCCCGTCGGGCTGGAAATACCTCAGCGTGTAGACGGTGCCGTTGAATTCCCCTTCAGGAATGATTTCCAGGCGGATTTCCGCCGTTTCCCCTTCCATAAGTTCATCCGTTACCGGCAGGGCTTCCACGGTGAACGGGTATTCCTGCTGCACCTCCGGCCCTTCGTCACAGGAAGCCAGGCAACATACCGCCGCTGCCAGGCAGCAGGCGGCTTTCATCCGGTCAAATGTCTTTTTCATCATTTTCATCATTGTTTCTTGTTTTCAGTAGGGTTCAGAATATGTATTTGAGGGCGATTCCGTATTGGGTATGAAAATGTCCGGCCGCGCTGCCCCACAGGATGCGTTCCCGCAACCGGAAAGCCAGTACGGTGCAGTCGCTCAGGTAGGCTTCCGCTTCGAGGGTCACGAAACCTCCATAAATGAAGGATTCGCTTTCCTGCAGGACAGCCCCGTCTTCCAGCATCCGTTTCCCGCCGTTTACGCGCTCATACCCCAGCAGGCCCGACAGTGCGGCGTTCAGGAACACCGTCTTGCCCGGCGTGGACAGGAAATTGTAGCAGTATCCCGCTTCCCCCGTATATTGTGCAAGCGGAATCCGGGTTTTCCGGTAGGGATAATGCCGTTTCATCATCCCGATGCCGTACATCCACTTGTGGCCCCCTTTGCCATAGGTGAACAGGGCAAGCGAGAAGGCATAGCCGGCATCCTTCCGGTTCCTTTGCGAATAGAATCCGTCCGCCATCTCCGCTGACACCTGTATGCCTTTCATGCCCGGCAGGCACCGCTGGGCTTCCGCCCGTCCTGCCAGGAGGACGGACAGAAGCAGGGTTATAAACAATACCTTCCCCTTCATCGCACACGCAGTTCATTAATGGTCTCGGCCTGTACCAGGTCTTCATTCTCCAGCTCGAAGGTCTGGTGACGCCCGCCTTGTTTCTCGTACATTTCCACGACCAGTTTCTTCCCGTCGGGTATCGTGAATTTCGGCAGGGCGAACACCGTGCATTCGGACTTCCTCCCGTCCACACGGGTCACGTAGTTGTAGGCCCGCAGCGGATAGACCACCTGTTCCTGCATGGCGGTACGCTTCACCAGCTTCTTGTCCGCTATCTTGAAGGTCACGAAGTCCACATCGAAGGGCACGTGCGAGGTGTTCTTTATCTGCGTGTGGAAATAGAGCAGCCCGTTGTGGCTGTACAGCCCTTTCAGGAGGAACTGTACTCCGAAACGCTTGCACCCGATGTGGCGGATGCGGCGCTTGTCGCGTTCATACACGGACTTCATGATCAGGCGCACCAGGCGGGGCGACTCGTTGTCCAGTTCCGTCAGGTAGATTTCCATCGCGTTGTTCGGGCGGTTCACCGTTTCCCCGTCATGGATGAAGTCGCACATCTCCACGTTCAGCAGCAGGGGCTCGTCCGCGTACTTCACATTGAAGCTGTAAAAATTCCCGTCTTCCGTAATCACGCTCATGTTCGTTTCCTGCCGGAAGTTCTTCGTGGTGGCCTTCACGCGGATCACGTTCTCCGCGCCGTCCGCCTTTCCCGCTATCAGGTCCGTGGACCCCAGGTCCACATACCTCACCGGTGAAGGGAAGATGACGTGCACCGTTTTGTCGTACGTGATTTCCAGCCCGTGCGGGGGAATCATCCGGCTGAATCCGATCTTGCGGCTCAGCCCTTCAAACCAGTCGCCGCTGCTTTGCTGTGCCTGCGCGGCGTTCATGCCCAACAGGGCGACAGTCAGAATCAGGATTTTCTTCATAAGTCTGCTTGTTTGGTGAATAATCGTTTGTTCCATGTCCTTTGGTTCTCTTTCATTATATTATTGTCCGGGCGGGTACAGCAGCACCCGGTGTCCGGCTTTCAGTGTCACTTTCACGCGTTGCATCTTTTGGGTGACGTATTGCGACACGCCCCGTATCACGCCTTTCCCCAGGTCGGAGGCGATCTGCGCCCCGGCATCCGTCGAGATGTTGATGCTGCTGTTCATCGAGCCTCCCATGTTGGCGGCTATCTCGCGCAGGGCATCGTATTCCATCGAGTTCGGCACCGCTATGCCCTGCTGCCCGTCGGCATCATACACTTCCAGTTCCACGGGGATGACTGACCCGTCATGCTCCACGGTAGAGATGAGGATGTCCAGGCGTTCCCCCTGCATCCGTGTGCCGCCGGTCAGCACCGTCCCTTTCGGGATGAGCCGGTCGTCCACCGCCATCGGTTCCAGCAGACGGATGCGAATCGTCTGCCCGTCCGCCACGGTCTGGGTGCCGTGCACGCAGGCGGCGATGGTATTCCTGGCCGAAGCGAGCGTCTTTCCGACCGGCGTGTGGAATCCCGTGTTCCTTTCCCCGGCAAAGGCCGTCGCTCGCTCCAGGTCGTCTGACGGACGGGGAAGGGAGGATACCACCTGGTGCCGGACAGTCGTCACCGGCCTGGCCTCCGCCTTACGCCTTTCCGTTGCCGGACGGACCTGTGCCGTCTGCCCTCCGTTGTAGCGGGCGGCCAGTTCGTAGGATTTCTCCATCAGCGCCAGTTTCTCTTCCATCGAGTATTCCGAGGAAGCCTCCGGCTGCTGTGCCTGCCGCCGTTCCAGTTCCGCCACGCGCTTCCGCAGTTCCTCCTTCTCCCGGTCATAGGCCGGCTCATAGAAGTTGTTCAGGGTGCGGTTCATGTCGCGGTAGGCGACGGACGGCGAGTGGGCGGTTTCCTGCCCGGCTGTTTTCCGGGGCTTTTCCGGAGGCAGGTCGGGCAGCCGCACCGTGTCGGCCTGTTTCCGGTCCAGCAGCGAGGCCATCTCCCGGTAGGTGCTCCTGCGTTCCTTTTCTTTTTTTTCCAGTTCCTCATGTTCGTAGGCGGCCACCTTGCTCTCCTGCATCCGGGAGTCTTCCGGCAGGGGAATTTCGGTGTTGAAGCCTTTGCCCTGCCCGGCCTTGGTCTGTTCCTTTTCCGAGGGGGACAGGGCCAGCCAGACGCACCCGGCGCAGAGGAGTACCAGGACGGGATAGACGATGTATCCGGCCCGCTTCCGTTTCTGTTCCTCAGTCAGCGGTTTGCCGCCTTCCTTGGGCGGAGGCAGCTTCAGCAGCGTCCTGAGTTTTCCGATGTTCATTTTCATGTCTGTTTTCCGCTTGTTCTTTTTCGTTCATTTTTTTGATTCCGTATGTGATGCCGATGGGGCGGATGTGCTCCACCTCCGGTTCGGGACCGTCCCTTTCTCCGAATCCCTGCAGGGCGGTGCCTACGGTGTAGACGCACCCGGCAAGAAAAGGCAGGAACAGGGCCAGCAGGACGGCGGCCCGTTGCCTTTCCGTCAGCTTTCGGCAGGACATCCGCAGCCGGATGTCCGCCCGTTTCCAAAAGTTCCGCCGCCTGTTCATCGTTCCGCGCTTCTGAGGTCCCTGTTTTCCAGTATCACCAGGTGTTCGATGATGAACCCGTTGGGGTTGGCATCCGAGCGTGAGGTGTTCTGCAGCTCGCAGCCGGTCACCAGCGAGCGTTCCGTCACGTTGCTCTCGCGGATAATCAACTGGCGTGCGTAGGTCTTCACCCGGTAAGGGTACACGGAGAAGTCGCACGACACGCTGTCCACCTGGAGCACCTGGTTCACGTTGCCCGATATCAGGCGGTTGTAGTAGCCTTTCTCGGCGAAGTCCGTATAGTACCGGTAGGCGCTCCGGTCGGCGAGCTGCAGGGCACGGTTGATGTTGTGCTCGATGGCGTCCTTCTGCGGCGAGAGGCCGAAGAAAAGCTCGTGGAAACGCCGCACATGCTCCCTGGCTTCTGCGGGACGGTTCTGGGAGAGGTCCTGCGAGAGGGCGAGCATCAGCGACTTCCCGCCGTCCAGCACGTAGATCTTTTCCCGCTGCTTCTCGGCGAAGCGGAACGAACTCCACAGGGCATAGCCGGTGACGAGCGTGCAGCAGCCGATGAACACGGCCAGCATCAAGCGGATGCGGCGGAAGCTTGTCTCAATATTGGTCAATGACTTGAATTCCATAATCTGTCTTTTCTTGGGTTATTTTCCCCGCAGCCTGCCTCCGACGTTGCCGAGCGCGGAGCCTGCGGCTCCTGCGGTCAGCCCGCCGCCTTTCACGGCGCTGCGGTTGATGTTGCGGTTGTAGTTCCCTCCTCCGCCTGCCTGCACGATCCATCCCGCCACGGTCGGCACGGTGAAGTAACCGATGATACCTATCAGCATGAAGATGATGTACACGGCATTGGAGTTGTCCACCGAATAGTCGGGGTTACTCTGCAGTTCCAGGATGTCATTCTGGAGCATCAGCACCTGTATCTTGGCAAGCATGCAGCTGAACAGGTCGCTCACGGGCAGCCAGAGATAGACGGATATGTACCGGGTGAACCATTGGGCGAGTGTGGACTGGAACCCGTCCCACACGGAGAAGGCGAAGGCCACGGGGCCGAGGATGGAGAGCACCACGAGGAAGAACGTCCTCACCGTGTCTATCAGCAGCGAGGCGGCGGCGAACAGCAGTTCCAGCAGGCTGCGGAATGCGTCCCGGATGTTCTTTTCGAGGTTGTACATCCCCACTTCCATGTACATGCCCATCCGCGTGGCGGCGTCCCCAACGGACCATCCCAGCTCGTCCAGCTGCCGGTCAAACTCCTCGTCGCTGACCAGGTAGGCGGTTTCGGGGTTGCGCAGCATGGCTTCCCGCTCCAGCTTGTCCTTCTGTTCCCGGTATTTCTCCATGTCCATCGTCTGTGTCTCCAGCATGGAGTGCGTCCCCTGCACGATGAGCCCCAGCGTGTTGTTCAGCGTGCCCAGCACCAGCGTCGGGAACAGCAGGATGCAGATGCCGATGGCGAAGGGGCGCAGCAGCGGGTACACGTCTATCGGTTCGGCCCGCGCCAGCGACTGCCATACGCGGACGGCCACATAGAACAGGGCGCCCAGCCCGGCAAGCCCTTTCGACACGGCGAGCATGTCGCCGCACAGGGGCATCATCTCTTCATAGAGGCTTTCCAGCACGGTGTGCAGGTTGGTGAAGTCGATTGAAAGCAACGTCATGGGCTACCAGTATTTGGCGTCAGCTTTCCCGTAGAGCCGCATCACGCGGTCCAGGTCGTTCTTCTTTCGGGCACGCAGGAAGCTGACGGCGATGTTGCGGTTCGTGTAATAGCCCACCAAGTTCCGGTAGCGCCGCATGCTGCGGTAGCATCCGTCCACCACGTCCATGCGGTCCTTGTCCGTCATGGAAAGCGTGCTCACGTTGATCACCTGTTTCAGGTCCTGCAGCACGCCGTTGCTCTCTTCCAGCAGCTTCGTGTAGCCGAAGGCGATGGCGTCCAGTTCCTCCGGGGAGAAGTTCTCATCGTCCATCATCTTCCCGAAGTTCGTCACGTAGATGTCCGACACCTCGCCGGTCATCAGGATGATTTCCTGCACCTTGCGGGCGTCACGCACCAGGTTGTTCACGCTTTTCAGCGCATCGTAGTAGCGTTTGGCCTGTTCGTAGATTTTCACGGTCTCTGCAAAGCTCTCCGCCGTGTTCACGGCCGTCTTCGAGGTGTGGGCGATGTTCTCCGCCATGTTGATGATGCCCTGGGCAAGGTTCCCGGGATCGCTCACCACCCACTGTGCCTGAGCGGCGGACGTGCCGAGCGCCACCGCCAGGCCGAATGCCAGGATTTTTCCGTTCCTCATGGCTGCACCTCCTTCCGCACATAGTCGCCTCCCGGCGAGAAGGTCAGCACGTCGGCAGCCTCGTTGTAGGCCACGTCAATGCGGTATCCGGTATTGATGAAGAGATTCCCGTCCTCTTCCACCAGCAGGTAGGTCTGCGGTCTCAGGCGGCGTGTCTTCCCGCTGCGGGCGAACACTGTCACCTTGTAGGAATCCCCTTCCCGGTAAACCAGCACGTCGGGTTTCCCTTCCACGCTTGTCCACGGCCCGCACAGCTTTTCCGTTTCCGGCCCCTTGATGTCCGCACATCCTTGCAGCATCAGGGCTGCCGCCCCCATGAGGCAGGCGGCCAGCTTCGGCAGTTGTCTGTTCTTTTTCATGATTGTCTCTGTTTTTAGGGTTGTTTCTTTTCATCGCGTCTTTTTCCGGCAAGGCGGCGCACGGCAAGCTCCAGGTCGCCGTCCAGCCCGTCCGCCAGCCGTTGCAGTTCCAGCTTCTCGGATTCCTCCGTCGTGTACACCAGGTACTCTTCTTCGCTCACCTCCGTGGCATACACGGCAGAGCGGGTGCCTCCCAGCCCGATCCATACCTCGCGGTAGGCGTTCCCCGGGCGGTTCGCCTGGTTGATGGAGAGGATCTGTCCCTTTTCCTTGTCCGTCAGCCCGAGCAGTTTCTGTATCTGGTCGAACTTGTTCATGTATTTCCGCTGGTCAAGCAGTATCTTGCAGTCGCTGTTGTTGATGATGGCTTCTTTCACGATGGGCGAACTGATAATGTCGTCCACTTCCTGGGTGACCACTACCGCTTCCCCGAAATATTTACGGACGGTCTTGAACAGATATTTTACATACTCGCTCATGTTCGCCGACATCAGGGCCTTCCAGCATTCCTCGATCAGTATCATTTTCCGGATACCTTTCAGTTTGCGCATCTTGCCGATGAAGGTTTCCATGATGATCAGCGTCACCACCGGCAGCAGCACCTTGTTTGAGGAAATGTTGTCTAGTTCGAAGACGATGAACCGTTTGTTCGTGAGGTCCAGCTTCTGATCGGAATTCAGCAGGAAGTCATAGTCGCCTCCCCGGTAAAAGGGTTCCAGCACGTTCAGGAAACCGTCGATGTCGAAGTCCTTTTCACGTACCTTCTTCTCTTCCATCATCCGGCGGTAATCGTCGCGTACGAACTCGTAGAAACCGTTGAAGTCGGGCCTCAGGCTCCGGTCCTGCGTGATTTTCCGGATATAGGCGTTCACCGCGCCGGACAGGGCGACCTCTTCCGAACGCCTCGGCGCCTCGTCCTCCCGTTTCCAGAGGGTCAGTATCAGCGTCTTGATGCTTTCGCGCTTCTCCACGTCGAACTCCCCGGAATCGGTATAGAAGGGGTTGAAGGCAATCGGGTTGTCTTCCTCATAGGTCAGGTAGATGCCGTCCTCGCCCTTCGTGCGGCGGTTGATCAGCCTGCACAGCCCCTGGTAGCTGTTCCCGATGTCCACCAGCAGGATATGGGTGTTCTGTTCATAATACTGCCTCACCAGGTGGTTGGTGAAGAACGATTTCCCGCTTCCGGACGGGCCGAGTACGAACTTGTTGCGGTTCGTGATGATGCCCCGCTTCATCGGTTCGTCGCTGAGGTCCACGTGCACGGGTATCCCGCTCTGGCGGTCCGCCATACGGATGCCGAACGGGCTGGGTGAACTGCGGTAGTTCGTCTCTTCCGTGAACAGGCATACCGCCTGCTCCAGGAAGGTGTGGAAGCTTTCCTCGGCAGGAAAGTCGCCCGCATTGCCGGGGATGCCCGCCCAGTACAGCACCGGTACGTCAACCGTGTTGTGGCGGGGCGTGCATTCCATCATGGCCAGCTGGCTTCCCGTATCGTTCTTGGCACGCCGCAGGCTTTCCCCGTCCTCTGCCCAGGCGAGCACGTTGCAGTGGCAGCGCACGGACAGCAGGCCTTTCGTGTGGGCCTCGTCCAGGTACATTTCCACCCATTCCCGGTTTACTGCGTTGCTGCGGCTGTACCGGGAGAGGGAGAGCATGTTCCGGGCGGTCTTCTCCATGTCCTGCAGGACTGTCCGCGCGTCGTCGATGAAGACATACTGCGAATAGATGTGGTTGCAGGGGAGCAGCAGCCCTACGGGGGCGGCGAACGAGAGGCGGCAGTCGCTGCGGTCCGTGGACATCCGCCCGTAGCGCATGTCGGTGCCCACCTTGCCGGGGAGGTCGTCCGCTGCGGAGAGGGTGTGCAGGCACAGCCGCTTGTCTCCGATGCGCATCCGGTCCGGCTCCAGGCAGATGTCTTCCAGCACCGTTTGCCC
>ULYY01031968.1_pt1 | contig 32843 bp, 10 predicted proteins | sample 1962601 | NCBI WGS metagenome assembly ULYY01 (sample SAMEA4835875, study PRJEB28245) | human gut metagenome | biome: gut microbiome; material: fecal sample | place: Denmark | collected 2008 | reverse complement strand
GTTTTCAAGACCGCCGCAATCGACCACTCTGCCATCTCTCCGAAAATCCGTCCGACTTTAGTCGGACGATTTTCTGTATTTCTTCCGCGGAGAGGACGAGATTCGAACTCGTGGTAGAGAATAACCCCTACGACAGTTTAGCAAACTGTTGGTTTCAGCCACTCACCCACCTCTCCAGTGGTTCGCTTTTGCGAGTGCAAAGATATATCAGATATTTCAGTCTGCCAAATTTTTTGGGATGTTTTTTTGCGGTTATTTTTCACAATATATGCAAGTCGTTGTCTGTCAGCGGTGGTTGCGGAACGTTGTGGTTGCGGAGTTTTGCAATGCGGTAAATTTTAAGTATGTTTGCATATGCATCTCGGCAGAGCAGGCCCAATCAAGTATGGATGCTTTGCGCTCGATTTGCACTGTCTTATGGTGAAAAATAAGGATATGGGAGAAACTGCGATATCATTGGTGGAGTTCAATCGGCGCATCGGCGGCTTGCTGCACGATGCGTCGGTGCAGCGGTGCTGGGTTGTGGCAGAGACAAGCGACGTGCGTCAGAGCGGCGGTCACTGCTATCTTGAGTTGGTGCAGAAGGATGCACAGACGGGGCAGACGCTTGCCCGTATGCGAGGCATTGTCTGGGCGAGTGTGTATGCCCGTGTGCGTTGTGAGTTTGAGAGAGCCACGGGGCAGCCGTTTGCGTCGGGAATGAATGTGATGGTTGAGGTCAGTGCCAATTTCCATGAGCAGTACGGGCTGTCGGTGGTGATAACCGGCATCAATCCCACTTATACGCTCGGCGACATGGCCCGTCAGCGCCTGGAGATACTCAACCGGCTGAGGAGCGAGGGCATAATCGATATGAACAAGCAGTTGCCGTGGGACGACGTTGCTCAGCGTGTCGCTGTGATTTCTGCCGCTGGCGCTGCCGGATATGGCGATTTTATGAATCAGCTTCACAACAACCCGTCGGGCATCAAGTTCTACACGTGTCTTTTCCCGGCGGTGATGCAGGGGCAGAGCACGGTGACGTCGGTCATCGCCGCTTTGGAGCGCATCAACGACTATGCCGATCTTTTCGACTGTGTGGTGATAATCCGTGGTGGCGGCTCGACGAGCGATTTGAATTCGTTCGACAACTATGACCTTGCTGCCAACGTAGCGCAGTTTCCGTTGCCGGTGATATGCGGCATCGGGCACGACCGCGACAATACGGTGGTCGACTCGGTGGCGTCGGTGAGGGTGAAGACGCCCACGGCTGCCGCAGAATGGCTGCTCGACCGAGCGCAGTCGGCTCTCGACCATGTCAACGCACTCACAGACATGGTGGTCGACTCTGCCACGCAGATGCTTTCGGGCGCGCGTCAGCAGCTGGCATATTTCACAAGCGGCATTCCGTTGATGGCCGACAACATTGTGGTGCGCCACCGCGCACGTCTGCAGCAGATTGCCGCGGCGATACCTGTTGTGGCGGCACGGCGCATCGACGGCGCGGGCAAGGATTTGGCGTTTGCCTCACAACGGGTGGCAATGGCGGCACGGCAGTGTGTGGCTAACGAGCGGCAGCGCGTGACGGGGCTTGAGAAGCAGGTAGAGCTGCTGTCGCCCGACCGCGTGTTGCGCCGTGGCTATTCGCTGACGCTTCGCGACGGACATGTGGTCACCTCTGCCTCGTCGCTCCGTGCCGGCGACAGTCTCGTCACCCGCTTTGCCGACGGCGAGCGAACGTCGGTGGTGGAGTGATGTTCTTGAAGAAAAAAGTTGATTGTAAATGGATTAAATATAATGCTATGAAGCTTGAAAAAGGGATATATGAAAATTTGATAGACAGCAAATTGGCTGCCGACATAAAAGTTAGTGAAGAGAATGGACTGATTTGCAGCAAAGATGCGATGGATGCTGCGGAATCGTCAAGGATGCTTGCAGAATATCTTGCGGAGGCAGTCAGAAGAAAATTGGATGACAGCGAAAAGTCGTTGGAGGATAAAAAAGATTTGGTTAATGCAATCCTTGATACGGAAATCTTTGCTGGCGACAAATCTGCGATTGTAGAGACCAATCTTCTTACGGAAGTCATGGACAGGCGGGAAGCGGCAGAGCGTAAAGCTGTCAAGAGGGAGGCGCTTCGGCCGCGCACGGGTTTCCGTGTCAGCAATCTTTTCACGGGAGGGCAATCGGCTGTGCAACTTGGACAAGAGATTGTCAGAGACATTGCATCCGCCGACAGAATATGCATTATTGTGTCGTTTCTTAGATTGTCGGGTATAAGGATGCTGCTTGAAGATTTAAGGCGGTTTTGTGAGGTTGATGGACATAGACTGCAGATAATAACGACTACTTATTGTGGGATAACAGAGGCAAAGGCGGTGGAGCAACTGGCGTCATTGCCAAATACGGAGATAAGGATTTCCTATAACACCGAGATAGAGCGGTTGCATGCCAAGGCTTATATTTTTGTCAGAAATTCAGGCTTGAGCACGGCTTATATAGGGTCATCAAATCTCTCCAAGTCGGCTCAGACAGATGGCTTGGAGTGGAATCTAAGGGTGACGAATGTAGAAAATCCGCATATCATCAAATCTGCTCTTGCCACATTTGATATGTATTGGAACAGTGAAAATTTTGAGGATTTCGGAATTGGAGGGATTGAGAAATTCAACAGAGAGTTGAAGAGACAACGTGATGCCAAAGATCCGCAAAAGCAGTTTGAGATGTTTAATCGTTATCAAGTGCTTCCGCATCAGAAACAAATACTTGACCGACTGCAGGTGGAACGTGAGGAGAACGATATTTGGCGCAATCTGGTTGTTGCGGCTACGGGAACAGGAAAGACTGTAGTTGCGGCATTCGACTATAAGCGTTTCCACGAACACAACCGCAATAGAAGCCGATTGTTGTTTGTGGCTCATCGTAAAGAGATTTTGAAACAGGCGGAACGTACATTCCGGAGCGTGATGTGTGACCAGAACTTCGGAGAACGATGGGATGGGGAGTCTAAACCCGTCGCAGGTCTGGATCATTTGTTTATTTCGATAACAATGCTGAATAACCGGATGGACGACACGTTCAAAGAATTAGGCGCCGATTATTATGACTATATAGTTATTGACGAGGTGCATCATGCCGCGGCCGACAGTTATAAGAATATTATCTCGTTCTTTAAACCGAAAATTCTTCTCGGACTTACGGCTACACCGGAGAGAATGGATGGTCAAAGTTTGTTGCCGGATTTCGGAGGCAGGATAAGTGCTGAAATCCGTTTGCCACAGGCTCTTGACGAGGGTTTGCTGACACCGTTCCAATATTTCTGTATTTCGGACACTGTAGATTTGAGAGAAGATGGATTGATGCGTGGCGACAAGCTGATTGTCGATAAGCTTAGCGACAAACTTTGTGACGGGGAGCGTGTGAACTTGATAGTTAAGACACTGGGATGGTATCTGCCCGACGAACATAATTGCCGGGCATTGTGTTTCTGCTCCGACAAGAGGCATGCACAATTCATGGCGGAGCGATTCGCGGAAAATGGGCTGCGGTCGGGATGCCTGACATCGGATGTAAGTGCGGAAGAGCGGGTAAGGCTTAATTATGCCATACAAAAAGGTGAAATCAACTATCTGTTTGTGGTCGACATATTCAATGAGGGTGTTGATATCCCGGAAATCGACACTGTGCTGTTTCTGCGTCCAACCGACAGTTTGACGGTGTTTCTACAGCAATTGGGACGAGGCTTGCGCTTGTGTGAGAGCAAGGACTGTCTGACGGTGTTCGACTTTGTCGCTCAAATGAACAGGCGTTATGATTTCTCTGAAAAATTCAGAGCTCTGTCGCTTCAAAAAAAGGCTGACGTTAAAAAGCAGATTCAGGAAAACTTCCCGGATTTACCGCATGGCTGTGCTATTTTTATGGAGCGCAAAGCTCGGGAATACGTTTTGCAAAATATTCAGAAGGCAACGTTCCGTAAAAACATATTGATTGATATGTTGAGAAAGTGTGATGGCACACCGACTATATCTGAGTTTCTGAAGGACAATAGCTTTGATGTCCGAGTGCTGTATAATAAGAATTGCTGGACAAAAATTAAAAAGGAGGCGGGAAAATGCACTTATGACGAAGACCGTCTGACCAAATTGTTTGAAAAGGGGATAGGGCGATTGACGCATATTAACTCTGCTTCCCAAATCCGATTTATCCGTAGGTTCTTGAACGACGGCTGCAGCTGGCAGATGTCGGATAGAGAACGCTGTTTCGCCACGATGCTTTATTATGCGTTGTTTCAAGAACCTGTCAAGAATCTTGGATTCGGAAATATGCAGGAGGCGCTTGAGACGATAAGAAATTATCCGTTGTTCGTTCAAGAAATAAGGGAGCTGACCGACTATATTATGGAAAACCTTGAATTCCGGACATCTGTGCTCAGCGAAGCTTATCCATCAGCTCTTGAATTGCATGGTTGCTACAGCCGTGAGGAGATATTCATTATATTTGGCCTGCAGGATGAAAACAAGCAGAGGAAAGGTCATGTGGCAGGATTGCAATATGTGGAGGACTGCGATACGGAGTTGTTTTTTGTCACGCTCAACAAATCAGATAAAGATTTCTCGCCAACGACCCAGTATGACGACTACTTTATCAGTGCCGACAGATTCCATTGGCAGTCGCAGAATCGGGATTCACATGGGAACAGAGGCGACCGTTATGTCCACAACAACGGACGGCGCTTTATGCTGTTTGTAAGGGAGAACAAGCGCGACGGTTTCGGCAACACTTCTCCGTATTACTGTATGGGCATGCTCAACTATCTTGACTCATATGGCGATTTCCCGATGAACATACGCTGGCAGTTGGAACAGCCAGCGTTGCCGCAATTCATCAAGGCCGTATAAGCAGTGTTATCTCCTGGGCGCACGGGGTTATCTGACGATGACTTTGGTGGTGCCGAAGATGTAGAGCCCGGGCTGGAAGTCGCTGTATGTGGCAATGCCGGGCTGCACGTCAAGGATGCGGTAGAGTTGACCCGCTACCGTTATCACATTCAGTCTTGTTGCCATCGTGCTCTCGATGCGCACGCGCTGGTTGCCGATTGCGCGGACGGTTATATGGTCTTCTGTCTGTGTGTCATCCTCGTTCTCTTCCATGTCGGGCATAATGTTGTCGGCATTCTGTTCGGCGATGTTGATCACCGAAGTGTAGTCGTAACGGGCGTTTGACCTCGTTGCCGTCGGCGACATATATGTGCGGAACGGCGTCACTGTCGACAGCGATGAAGCATCGTCGAAAGCCGTGCCGCTGTCGTTCATTCCATACACATTGCCGTTGCTCACATTGATGGCGGAGAAAGTGCCGAGATGAGCGTATTTTCTGCCTACCATAGTTGCCATGCCTTTTGTGATTGGGATTGTTATTGCGCCGTACGACGTGTCGCCGGTGTGGTTGTCGCCGTAGGCGTTGAATGTCACGGTCTGAGCGTCTTCCCAAGCCCCGAAAATATCGTTGTAGAACGCACTTGAGAGGTCGAACTCATAGTAGCGCGCACCAGGGAAGCGCACGATGTAGGGCACTTCGCCTGCAAGACGAAGGTAGTCGGGGTAATTGTGGGCTGTCGCATAGTATGGGTTGGCATACTGGTTGTAGAGTTTGTCGGCGTAGTTGTCGACGAAGAACGTATTTGCGAAAGTGTAGGAAACACCATTTGTCAAGGCATTGCCCGAAGCGTCGGTAGGGGAGAACAAGGCTGCACCAGGACGTTGGAACACTGCCGACGGCACATTCCCCTCGGTGGCAATCGACGTCAGTCCGCGTAGCCAATATTCATGGTGTAGCGAGTGGATGTTCTGACTTGGGTTGTCGGTTTCCGTGTCCGACGACGAGCCGTAGAAATGCGTTATCTCGCCGTTGAGCGATGCGGCGACCTTGTCGACGGTGAACGGCAGGCAGATGCCTTCCCATGCGCCTTTGCTGTCCTCGGCATAGTGCAATGGCCGGCGCACATACCATGCGCGGTCGTTGACGTTGAAGGCGATGGGCACGCAGAGATTGTTGTTGTTGCAAGTCTCTCCATCTCCGTTCTCGTTGTCGGGAGTGCGCTCCACGAGGTGTAACAGAGTGGTGCTGTAGCCGTCGATGCCTTTGGTTATATGGTGTCCGTTTATCAAAGCCTCTCTTGTAGTCTCGTTGTAGTTGAGAGCTTTTTCCACCACGTCGTAGGCCTCGTTGCCTGTTGCCTCGTCATTATCGGCGGTGTAGACAAGGAGATTCTGCGTGATGCCTGCGTCCTCTTTCACAACGAAGTCGTTGAAACGGCTGGCGTTGTCGTCCATAGGAGGGTAGAAGATGCCACCGACTGTTTCCGTCGCTGCAGGAAGGTCGTGCAGGCAAGTGAAGTCGACAGCCGTGGTCGCGGAATCGTGCACGTAGGTGCTCATAGTGATTGAGCCATTGCTGTAGGCGTTGTAGTGGAACGCATCGAGCGTCGTATCGCCGTAGTAGGCGGCGGTGCGGTACACGCGGTTGCTCATATAGCTGTTCTGGTGCGAAGCGATATCGCATGGGTAGTTGTCGGGGTTGTGCTGAAGCGACTGTCCCCAGAAGAGGAAGTCGTTCATCGGCTCGGTGCCGCTGTTGTTGGCGTTGAACAGAGGCGTGTAGACAACAGGCGTCGGGATGCTGCCGTCGGCGTTGTATTTTACGCGCGGCGCGTCGAGCGGATGCGTCTTGTCGTGACGGGTCTCCACCTGTTCGTAGTTGGGGGTGTCGCCACCCTTTCCGATACGCAGATATGTGATGCCGGTGTTTTTGCCGGTGATGGCATCCGTGCGGCACGCATACTGATAGTCGCCGTTGGCATAGTAGGCTGACACGTATTTCAGAATCTCGTTGTCGGCGTCAGCTTCAGTGCTTGATGTTGTCGCCGCGTCGCGGTGGCGAGCGCGTAGATAGTACTCGTTGAGGTCGTATGCCACCCGTCCAAGTCGGAAATCCTCCGTGGTGTAGCCCTTGTAGGGAGAGCCGTCCCAGCGATAGACCACAGGCGTCGATCCGCTTTTGCCCGATGCCGGCGCATACTCGAAGCAGCAGTGGTAGTTTCCGATTTTGCCGTCGGCAGTCAAGTTGGATATTTTTCCGGAAGCAAGTCCGAGGTTATAGATATTGCCAGAGCTTTCGATGTTGTTGAAAAGAGATTTTCCCGAAGGGATGCCGCTGATCACGTGACCGTCGCCATGCAGTATTCCCGCGAAGTCGGAAATGTAGTATCCGCCCTTGTCGGTTGCTTCCAGAGCAATGTCGTTCTGCAGGAAGAACTGAGCTTTTGCGCCATAGCGCGGAGCGTTGCTGTCAGTTCCGATAGAGTCGACGAAAGCGACAAATGCAGAGAGGTCGCTCTTGTCGGAAATGTAGATTCGCGGTTCCGGCAACGGGTCTGATTCCGTAGTGTCAAGGCTTTCCTCATTGACGCGGGTTATCGCCTCGGCAAGATGCAGGTTTATACCAGCCTTGTGGGGATCCATGCGGTGGTAGTTGTGCACGACAAATTTGTCGGCGTCGTGCATGCCCACTTCCAGGATGTCGTTGAGTCCCGTTATCGAGACACCGAGTTGAATGCCGTAGCCGTTCATATAGTAATAAACAGGGACGTCGAGAAGGTCGTCGGTCTTGTCGTAGTGACAGCCCGCAAACAGACCTTTGCCATTTTCATCGGCTTGGTTGAAAGTATCGTAGCCTGTTGCCACGTTGTTGCTGATATTTTCTTTAGTCCACGGCGTGGTGTCTTTAAACTTCCACTTGCCGTCGGCTCCCATTTGCCGCTTTCCGATGCGCCAGTAGTAGCCGTTGACCGCAAACGACTGGTCTGCGCTGACCACGATGTTGTCTTTGGTTACGCGCACCATCTCGCCCGGCAGCGCGCAGTTTCCGATAGTGATTTGTCCGCTGACGGTTGGACCCTGCACATATTCGATTGTCAGATAGATTGTGTAGGTGTATTCGCGCGGAACGTAGTATACCGTCGGGTTGCTCTCGTCGATTATTACATCGGAGATGTTTTCAACCTTTTCATACTTTTTGTTGACGGTGTTGTATGTGAAGAGGTTGTCAATCTTCACAAACTCTTCGGTCTGAGGCTGGTAGTAGGTGTTGTCGGCGTCGAGGTTGCCCGATTCCACCAGTTCGTAGCCTGTTTCGGTCTTCTTGTAGAATTTACCCGTGTTGGTGTATATCGGCTTGTTGTCGGTCTCACTGACATATTCCTCGTAGGCTGGCGCCTTCAGCACGAGCGTTGCCATACTCTTTCTGCCGAGGTGCTTGTCGAAGTAGTCGGGCTCAACGTAGTTTGTGTTGTCGACCATGTCCACCAGACGGAACGAAATCTTGGCATCCTCCTTCAGCCCTGCGGGCAGCGAGTTGTTGAAAAGGGTGGCTTCGTCGTCGCCCTTTTCTCTCATCGACAGCAGTGCGGCAAAGCCTTTCGACGCCTTGTCGGGATCGTCGATGGAGGTTGCGCCTGAGAAGTTGTTGCTCTCCGCGCCGCCGACATATAGTTTGTAGCCTCCGGCAACCGCGTCGGAATAGTATGTCTTGTCGGTTTCGTTGGTCTCGGTTCCTGTGAGATAGTTTCGATATTCCAGGTCGCTTGAGTATTGGCTCTTGTCGTCTGGATGGCCGCTGCGCATCTTCCAGTTGAAGATGCTTATAGGCTGGGTGCTCTTCAATCCGGCGAGAACGGTGAGTCCGTCCTTGTTGTCGCTGTCGAATTCGAGTGGATTCTCTTTCGACGACTTGAACGTGTATCCGGAGATGTTGACATTGTAGTAATAATGGAATCCGGTGACATACCAATAGTGAACCTTCACGTCGTCAACCGTCTTGTCCGATCCGGGCGCGGTGATGGCATGGTATCCTGTCGGGAAACAGTCGTCGACGATGTATCGGCCCTTGTGGTATGGGAACACAAAGTTGCCGGTGGTCTCGAGGAAGTCCTCCTCGTGGGAGTCGCCGTCATGCCGCTTGTGATTGTTGTCGGCATACACATAGCCTCCGCCCTCATCCTCGCGGACGTTGATAAGGTTCATTTCCACAACGCCGTAGATTGGGCCGTACAGTTTGTTTTCCACCACTTTTTTGCGGTCGGAGTCGTATGTTTCATGACAAAGTTGAATCTTCATTGCGTATCCCGAAGCGATGCCGATCATGTTCATCGCCGTTCCGTCGTTTCGTTTCTGGAACTCTCCGAACGGATCCTCGGCGTCTTCCTTGTCCTTGTTGGCGTTATAGTCGTCGATGTAGTGCTGCTTGACGCCCTGGTACGACATTCCGGCAAAGGCAGTGTTGTCGGTAGAGGCGGCGGCAAGCTGACCGTTGCGGTTGCGCCACATCCCGCTGTTGAAATCCACATTCGACGTGATTGCGCTTACATAGAGGATATTGTTTGAGAATCCCATGTAATTGCGGGCTTTCGTGCTGTATCTGAAGTCCGTGTTGTTGTCGGGCTTCGCTTCCAGATTTCCATTGCTGTCAAATCGGATGTCGTTTGCCACCATCTTGATTTCTCCGACACGGGCGATGGAGTAGGGCGTCTTGTCGACATTGTTAACCGTATAGTCGCGGGCGCCGAGCAGCGAGAAGCAGTTGTCCTCCAGGCGGATGATGTCGAGCCGCTGGAATGTGTTCAGAATCTTCGGATTGTCGATGGTGTGTCCTGCAAATCCATATCCTGTCAGGTCGGCGCTGCGGAAGCCCTGGGCATACGACAGGTGTCCGTCGCCGAAGATGCCTCCCTCGCTGTCGTATTCGTAGAACTCATTTTCTCTGATTCCCTCAAGTCCCGACGGTGGCGTTGCGCCCGATTTGAAGAAATATTTGTCCTGCAGCGAGATGTAGCGGTATGTGTATATGCCGTTGGCGGCATCGTCGTCGCTGGCATAGTGCTTGTAGTAATAGCCGTATAGGTCGGTGCCGTCGGGCAGTTGCACCGGTCTGATGTCCTGGTGGGAGATGGTGATATGTTCACTGTCCTTGTTGTCGCCGACAAGTACAAGCGTGTTGCCGCAGAATCCAGCCGTAGAGCCGCCGGGCAACAAGTTAAGATCATCGCCGTTGCCGTTGGCGATTATGGCATAGTCGAGATTGTATTTGTCGGTTAGTTTCAGCACGGTTGTGTTGTTGGCTAATACCGAGCCTTGAGCCACCGAATATCCGCCACCATAGACAGCCTCATCAATGGTGATGTTGACGTTTTCCCAGCCCACCGACGGCGCGGCGGAAACTATCTTCTTGAAGTAGTGGGCGCGGTTTGCGTCGGTAATCGTGTCGCGCATGCCGTTGCCGTTGTCGATAGCCACGATGTCTTCGTAGACGCCCTGCGATATCCACTCGTCATTAAGCAGATATATGTGCTGCTTGATGGCAGGTGTCTTTTCCTTTCCGTTGTCGTTCTCGACTCCAAGATTCTTCCGGTCGGCGCGTTTAAGCTCATATCTGCCTCGGACATGGTTTTGGCGGTTGGTCGAGTAGTAAGTTGGATATCCCACAATCACCTGAGTGGAGCCATACACATAGCCCGAATACGAGCCGCCCGTGACGGCGCGGAATATGTGGCCGTTGAGTATCTTGATAGTCGAGTAGCCCACCACGTTGCCCTGCTGGCCTCCGCCGTAGATGAAGTTGGCAGAGACGCCCAGACCTTCCGGATTGCTGTCGGGGTCGACCACGCCGCAAGGCAGAAACTTGTTGCCGTCCATTTTTGGCTCGGAGCATTTCACCGATTCGCCGATTGTCACGTTTGCGATTCCGTAGATGTAGCTTTCCATACCGTATCCGGCACCGTAAACGTTGAGTGCGGAATATTCGGCAGACTTGACCAGCAGCTCGTTCGACTTCTCCAGTTTGTCCTTGTCCTTTCCAGCCAGCATGTCGCTCTGCAGGTTGATGAGGACGTCGCCAACGATTGTTCCGCTCTTGAAGCATCCGCCATACACATTTCCGCCGACGTATGCGCCGTTTTTCTCTTTAGGCATAAACTTGTTGCGGATGTTGAGTTTGATGAACGGATATTCAGAGTCGGCATCGCCGAGCAGATATCCGCCCATGTGCTTGGCCTTGCCTTTGTAGTCGTAGTTGGTGTTGTTGCAACCGCCCACAATCTTGTCGGTTATAGTCAGTCCCTCAGGGAATGTGTATTCAAGCACATTTCCGATTTTTCCGCTTGTCTTCGGCAACACGTTCATATTACCGCGGTTTCCGCCGCAGCAGAACGTGCCGATTACGCAGTCGGTCAGCCCCTCTCCGGTCTCGCTGCCGTTCCATTTGAGCGAGCCTTGTATGTTGGTCTCCACCGGTTGGAAGTAGAGGTCGAGTAGGTACGGATACACAATCGGACGTTTGCTTTTTTCCGTAGGGAGATACACTGTGCTGATGTTTGCGTTTTCGGAGTCGTTGATCCAGTCGATAGGCTCAGCAAAATCCAGCTCCTGAGTGTAGTCGTTGATGTCGCCGTTCAGCTTCTGGAACATATTCATGAAGTCGTTGTCCTCCGATTTCACAAACAGCTCCTCACCGTTGCATCCCATAAACACGCCTCCGATATGTACGTGGTTTCCGATGTTGACGCTGATGTCGCCGGCAGACTTGTCGGTATCTTCCGACGCCCCGTAGGCAAGCAGCTTCTGCACGGTTGCGGAGTTGCCGCCGCCATACACGTTTCCGTCGATGCGTACCGTGTCGGATGTCGACACACCCTGGATGTTGATGCTCACTTTGTTGGTCAGCGGACGCCATGAGTTGATGTTCACCATCTTCACCGCGTCGCTTGTGGCTCTGGACTGCGTCATGTTCTCGCGCATAGGCACGGTGTAGACCAACGGCACCGTCTCGGAGTCGGGGTCGTTGGGATTGATGGGATAATACTCGTTGACAGTCACATTCTTGTTCCCGTTTCGGTCGGTGGCATACAGGTAGTTTCCGTTGCCTGCGCCATACACGTCGCCAAACAGATGGCCGCCGTAGATGTTGATGGTGGTTCCTGTGCCGCCGTTGTCCATGAAGTAGCCATTCTTGTTCAGTCCCACGTTGACATATCCCGACACGTCGTTGCCGCCATACACGTTGCCATGGATGAAAATGTCGGCATTGCTGTAGGTATGGGGACTTGTAGCCGGCTTGTTGTCGCCAATTCTCACAGTCGTGCTCTTAAGCACATCGCCCATAAATCCGCCTCCGAAAATGTCGTGGCAGTCGATGGCCGTCAGCTCCACGTCGGTGGAGTTGACCGAGCTGTAGGTGCCTCCTCCGAACACACGACGGCAGAATACACCACCGGAGCCCACGATGTGCGTGTTGCCGACCACTTTGCCGGAATATCCGCCACCGATGATGTCCATCACCGAGTAGCCGTTGAAAAAGTGCTTGTATTCCTCGCCTTTCACGATGTCGATGCCTTCGAGGATGCTTCCTCGTCCTTCCATTTCCACGTTCACATACGTGTCGCCCATCACGATGGCATTTTCGCCGAATCCTCCGCCGAACACGCTGAATTGCGGTGTGCCGATTTTTTCGTAGATTTCTTTCCACTCAATGCTTTCAAAGAAATTCTTGCCGGTGTCACGTCCAGCCACCATTTCTGTGCTGTTGTAAAGGAGTCCCTTTGTCATGGTGAGATAGGAGTTGTTGCCCACAACGCATGCAATGTTTCCGCCACCGTAGATATTGTGGTCCACTTTGAACTTACGTGCTTTAGGGTCGTACTGCGGAGAGTAAATCGTTCCGTCTACGATGCTGGCAGGGCTCCATGTGCGTGCCTGCACATCCCATAATGCATGTGCCTGCACGTTGCCTCCAAGAATCAGCAGGTTGGTGTTGCCGGTTACGTCGGCAGATGTCACCGCCACGCTTTCGCTGCCATTCTCAGTAATGGTTTCGACGCTTCCCAGACCACCTCCGTGAGCGCTTTGTCCGAACCATCCGTCGTAGATTGTCAGCAAGGTGTTGCCATACACTGTGCCGTTCTGGCAGCCGCCATAGAAGCGTTCCATGAGAGTGGGGTAGTTGTCGATGTCAACGGGATGCGCCATGTTGGCGTCATCGTTTGGAGAGAGATATTCTTTCGTTGCATCGTCCCAATAGGGGTAGTGCATCACCGGGCGGTCGAGGATGAGGCACGAGTTGCCGTAAACGCCTCCGAGACTCTTGCTGTCGGCACACTCCCTGACAGAACGTCCTCTGCCGCCTGCAAACACCTGCGACATCAAGGATCCGCCACGGATGTTTACGAGAGTGGTGCGGTTTGTCGGGGATAGATAGTTGTCGCGGGTGAACACCGCAGCGTCGGCTTTTTTGCTGCCTACATTAGCCAAGTCACCGCCGCCGTAGACTCTGCCGAATATCAATGTGCGTTCAATCAGTCCGAGGCCATTACGGTATTTGAACATTTTGCCATAGATGTGCACTTCGGTTTTCTCTACATGCGCCATGTCCGGGAAATCGATGAATCCGCCGTTCTTTTTTACAGACTCCACACCGGAACCTCCACCATAGACACTATGGTTGACATCGCCTCCTTTGATGAAAACCATCGACTTGCCTTTCACCGAACCGAAGTCGTAGCCGCTGCCGCTGGAGAAGTCGCCGTAGGGCAGCGCTCCCAAACCAGCGCCAAAGATGTCGTGGCAGCCAAGTTGGCAGTCGGTTTCCACGTATGTGTCGCCCGTTACATATCCGGCATATCCGCCGCCATGAATCTGAAGCAGCACGAGTCCGGGCTCACCGATTTTCCAAGACAGACGGCTGATGTGGTAACGGCGGAATATGTTTGGATCGCTCTCGCCGCCATCATAACTTCCGAAATAGAGTTTCTTGTCTTCCTTCGACAACTTGAGATAGTCGTTGTAGATGTCATCTTCAAGGTCGAGATATGTTTTAAAGTCTTTGTTTTGATAGAGATAGCGGTATTTTATGCCGTTGATTGTTAATAAGCCGTCGTCGTCAAATTTTGCTCCTGGCTGCGCATAGACTTCGGTCTTTCCGACAGAAGTGTTGACACCATACCCCGCGCCGAACACTGAGAATGAAGGGTTGGAAACGTATATGCTGTTCAGGAACCAGCAGAGCCCCTGCAGAGTGGTGTTTTCAAACATACTGATGGTTTTCCCCTTTGAGTCCTTTATGTCGTCGAGGGGGGAGTGGTTGATTATGACCACTGATTTGCCTGTGTTGGCAACAGAGGCGGAGCCGACATGGCAAGCCCTGTTTCCTCCGCCAAAGATGTTGTAGCTGTTGGTGAAGGTGAATCTGTCCAGATCGAAGAATTTCTTAGTGTTCTCATTGTTTCTGATACGGTCGATGGCATTCTGTGCAAGAGGGTCGCCGATGTTGTCTAACGACGTTGCCCTGTCAATGGCATAGGCAATCTTTCGGAATTCGTTATGGTCGCTGCAGATGGGGCTGCTGTCTGACTCGGCGTCAAGCCATGTCGTGATGTTGCCGTTGCTGTCTGCTTTGCGGTTCCATATCCATGAACCTCCGTCGATTTGCACCTTTGTGTTGCCAAGGATGTCGGCATACGTGCCGGTGTTGGCTATGTCCTTCTTGCCGAGCACCTCCTTGTCGACAGTCAGCTCGCTGTCGATGTCAATGTCGCCATATCCTCCGCCATACACGTTCTTGCCCAGCATTCCGCCCTCGATGTGCACAAGCGTGTTGCCGTCGACCGTTCCGTATTCGCAACCGCCGTAGATGTCGCCCCAAACGCATGGCACCACATTGTCGATGCCGCTGTCAACGCCGGGATTGCTGTTGACCACGTGTACAAGCGTGTTGCCGTTGATGCGGCCGATGTTGTAGTATTGGTTTGCTTCAGCCTTTTTGCAGCCCACACCTCCGCCATACACGTTTCCAAAAATGTTGCCGCCGCGGATGTTGACAAACGACCGGTAGCCATCGGCTTTGTAGCTGATGAATGAGCCGTCGGCTTGGTTGAGCGTCGAAGCGCTTGTCAGCAAGTCGGGCGAGTAGTAGTCGGAAGGTTTCATCTCTTGGTAAATGCCCACATTGGCATTGTCGCCGCCGCCGTACACGTTGCCGTAGATATTGGCGTTGTCGGCAACCTCCACCATGGTTGTGCCGATGACACGCGCCACGGTTATGAAGTGGGTTGAAGAGGCTGTCTCAGGCTTCAGTCCGGCACTTCCTCCAAACACGTCGCCATGGGTGAAGGCACCGCGCATATATACCTCCGTGTTGCCGCCAATCTGACCTGTGGTGTTGTCCTCGGTCGACGCAATGTCGCCGAAGCCGCCGCCAAACACACGGCGGATAAACGTTTTTCCGTCGACAGTGACTTTGGTGTTGCCAGCCACAGTGCCGGCATATCCGCCGCCCAACACAGCCCATACGGTGAAGTTGGGCGCTCCCATTGAATTGTCGAGCGAAGGATCGTTTGGGTCTATATTGCCGTCGGGGCCAGGGCCGTTTTTGCCATAGTCGCCGTCAACGTTGACGGTTACATCGGTGCTGCCAACGGTCGTCAGACGTCCGTATCCGCCGCCGAAGACACTGAAGTGAGGATTCTCGTTGTCGGTGTACGACTGTTTCCATTCGTCGGTTATCAGCAGTTCGTAAGGCGTCATGCCTTTCTGCATCATCACGGTGGCAAGGCCGGTACCGTCGGCAGGGGTTGTTGTCACATTGCCGTCGGCGTCTTTGTATGTGCCCACGTTGCAGGCAAGATTGCCGCCGCCATAGATGTTGTGGGGATTCAGAAACTTGCCGTCGGCATAGAATTTTGATTTTTCGTATACAGTGTCCTCCGTGGCAGGCTCGTCGCCGGCGTCGTCGATGTCGGGGTCCCAGATGTAGAATATGTTTTCAACCGGATCCCACATCTTGAACCATATCACATTAATCGAGAAGCTGTCGTCAATCGGACCGTGGCCTACGTTTTGTGTGCCGCCCTCGTCCTGCGCCAGGGTCACGTTGGTGTTGCCGAGCACGTCGGCTGAAGTGACCGTGCCGTCGGTGATGTCGCCGTTTCCGCCTCCGAACACCTCTCCGGCGATGTTTCCGGCATAAATGTTGACATACGTGTCGTTGGCAACCTGTGCAAGATTGCCGCCACCGAAGATGTCGCCGTAAATGAAAGGAGCCTGCTGTGTGCTGCCGGCGAACGACACGTTGGCATTGCCGACAACCAGTCCCACCAGCTCAGGATGCTGTGTGCAGCCGTCGCCGGCGGCAAACGCTTGCGAGGCAGGGCGCAGACGGCGACCGTTGCCGCCGGCAAACACCGAGCCGCGGATGTCGGCGCTGTCGCCGATCACGACGTTTGTAGCGTTGCCGTCAAATTCTACAATCGCCATATCGCCTCCGCCATAGATGTTTTTGTAGAAAGTGCCGCCCATGATGTTCACGCTCGACTGCCCGTAGAGGCGAGCCATGTCGGAAAGCGTCTCGACGTTGGAAGTGCCCATCTCCTTGGCGTCGGCCACACCGTATCCGCCTCCGAACACAGGGCAGTAGAAAATGCCGCCGTTGATGTTCAGCTCCACGTTGCCATAGGTCTTGCCGAGGGCTTTGTAGTTGCCGGAATTGCCGCCGTAGGGGTTCTGCGAATAGAAAAAGTCAGTGCCACGTCCGCCGGCGAAAATGCCGTTGGTGCAATGAAACTCACCGCCGTTGATGGTGATCGACGCCACTGTGGCGCCAACCTTTCCGTAGACATTGCCTCCGCATTTGTTTGGAGTGGCGGCGGTGCTCGACCATAAGCCTTTGCTCATAAAACCGCTTCCTCCGCCATAGATACCGTCGATAGGGTCGGTGGTAGAGCCGAACTCTCCACCGTTGATTACAATCTTGGTGTTGGTGTTGGTTGGGTCGACATCTGTGAACGACTCGAAATCATCGTTGTTGTAGCAGTGATACGTCACCAGACGATCCTTTGCAACGGCATACGGACCGTAGAGCATAACGTCGCCCGATTCATTCCAATAGGCGATGCTTTTATCGGGAGTGTGGCTGTCGGCATTGTCATCGCCTTCGCCGATGCCGTTCATACCGCCTGCGCCAGCACCGTAGATTCCGCAGAAGATGTTGTCTTTCTTAGTGTTGCCGGCAGGCAGAATCTCGAATAAGCCGCCGTTGATGGTTATTGTGCTGTAGCCATAGAACGGGTTGTTGACAATCACGTTGCCGGTGTGTCCACGACCGGTGCTGCCGCCATACATCTCGGTGACAATAACACGGTTGTCGATCCACTCGTCGTTGTTGTTTCTTGAAGACGCCGGGTCGAGCAAGATGTTTGCACGTCCCATATAGGTGTTGTTTGGCACGTAGTAGTCAGTGCCGTTGTAGGGGAGGATGAAGTCGCGCTGCGCACCCAGCGAACCGTTTACGACACGCGCCACCTTTCCGCTTCTGATTATTATGTCGACATCCGCATACATGGCACCCTCGTGGCTTCCGGCGAGAATGATACCGGCATCGTAGTCGCTCTTGCGTTTGCTTGTTTCTCCCTTGATTTTCCTTTCCGGGTTGTGGGCATCGTTCCATTTGCGGTCGATGTCCATCTCGATTGTGCACTTTATCGGCAAGTTTGGAGTTCCCATCACTCCATTGTAGTCTTTCTCAGACGATGTCTGACGTCCGCCCGCGCTGATTGCGGAGTAAAAACCGGATTTGATTGATATTTTGAAACCCTCCTTGCCGTGAGGCATCGACTGCTCGAAATCGGAGATGCTCTTCTTGTTGCTCAGCGGAAAGAAACGTCCGTCGTTGTTGAAACCGCCGAAGATGTGGAATGCAGTGGTCACAGCGCCGTCGATGGTGCCGTAGTCAGGCGAGTTCTGCCCGAAACCGGTCATCTGTATGCCTTCGCCCATCTCAAGGTTGTTGTACTGGCAGTAGATAATCTTGTAGAAATCGCCGCCGTTGTTTGTGACAGGGTCGTTGTTGAAGGTGATATACTCGAATCGGGTGTCGCCCCATATCGGCAGACCCTTTTCGGCACCATAAATCTCGATAGTGCCCTTGTAGTCGGTGCCGTCCCAGTCGCCCGTGATGGTGGCGTTGCGGAAAAGAGGGGACTCTCCCTTTGCTTTAGCCCAATCGTCAAACTTCAGAATGCTTTTGCCTCTGTTGTTGCTGGTTATGTTGAAACCCGTGTATTGACTGTTGGTCACGTCGGTATGGCTTGTTCCCATCAGCACGATGATGTTTTCATCCCAAGTACCCGTCTTGGAGAGCTTGCTGTAGGCGCCTTTCCACGTCTTCATTGCCTGTGTCGGGGAGTAGCCCCACTCCTCGTTGTCGTTGTCTTCGCCCTGTGCGTAGGTTGTGCCGTTGATGCTCACCGCCTCAGGACATAGGTACACCACGATAGTCACTTTGATGTTTTTGTGGAAAATGATGTTGCCACCGCTCTTTACGGTAACCGTACAGTTGTATTGGTCCTTGTTGGTGGCAGTTTCCGGGCGTACAAACTCGTTGGACGTTTCCGACAGCAAGGTTTCTTTGTCGGACCATTCGTATGTGATGTCGAGCCCGAGTTCGTCGTTTGTGAAATGCTCTTTCGTGTCGTTTTTCACATTAACGATGTATGTGCCGGGCTTGGTGTCGTAATCGAGTTCGGCAGTGATGCCGATAGCCTCGACGAGTACGGTGTTGGTGCGCTGGCTGCCGTCGACGGTCATGGCGTAGACATACTGGGAGTAGGTTTGTCGAGGCAGGGTGAACGGGTTGCAGGCAGTGCTGTTTACCTTTTCGCCGTCAGTGTTGTCGGTCGATGCATACCAGTTGTAGACATCGGAAGTGATTTCTCCGTCTTCTGTTGTCACGGTGAGCACATCGCTTGTGCCGCGCTCCGCCTTCAGGGCAATCGAGCTGAAAGAGAACCGTTTGGAAGAGTTTGAATATAACCACGGCCTCTTGTCGAGGTTGTTTTGGTTGATGTACAGGTTGTTGAGCCCGGCAAACGCCTTTCCGAACGGCTCTCCTGTGGTTGCGTCGGTTGCCGAAATGTCTTTTTCAACGCCGTATTGGTTGTAGGCGTAGGTGTCGGCAGCCTTGTTGGCAGGAGTGTAGTACCATGTGTCCTTCACCTTGCTTGCAAAGTTGTCGGCGGCTATAAACGCCATCACGCTGGCTTTTTTGCATTGGGTGGTGTTGGCGCTTGTCTTCAAGCCGGCACCGTGCACATAGATGTTTCTCGGCCATACGACATAGCCTGTTTGGTTGGCAAGTTTGCTTGCCGCACCGAAACCGCATGAAATTGTCACTTGCCCTTCCACACCGTTGAGTGCAGCATTCCGGAACATATCAATCTCCGTGTCTGCGGAGATGTTGAATATTCTCAGACTCACGAAGTTGTTCAGATATCCGGCTATACCTCCAATTCTGAATTTGGTCTTTGTCGAGAAACTCTCGTTGTTGTCGGTGATTTTTGAGTTGCGGATTATGATGTTGCTGAGTTCCGCGTTCTGGGTCATGTCGGCAACCACAATGCCCATCTTTACCGTGTAGTTGGCGTTGTTGAGAGGCATGTGTGCCTCGAGCTTCTCTATTCGGGCGTTGTCGATGATGAGGTTTGTGACAGCCGCATATTCATTCTCGTTGTTGCCCTTGCCGTTGAGTCGGGCGAACAGACCCCACGAAGCCTCTTTGGCTGTGTTGAAGCTCCATTTGATGAGCAAGTTGCTGACGGAGTGTCCGTCGCCGTCAAACTTTCCGGCGAAGAAGTGTCCGTCGGAAGCCTTCGCGATGCCTTGAGCCGTGCCGATAGGAGTCCACAGACCCTTGCTTAGGTCGATGTCCTTGGTGAGTTTGAAATATTTCTGAGAAAACATTTGTAGCTCGGTGCCGTTGTTCACTTCATGCGCCAGTCTTGCCAATTCCAAGTCGTTGCTGATGAGGTAGGGCTTTTCCTTAGAGCCGTCGCCCTCGGTGCCGTCGGGATATAGCTGGTAAGAGTCGGCATAGAAATGGTTGCCGTCGTAGTTCACGCCATAGGCTTTCGGCTCGATGCTGAAAGCGATGGTCTGCGATGTGTTGTCGGCAGACGTGATTGTCACATCGCCGCTCCGAGTCTTGTTGGTCAGCGGCAGCGTGATGGTCTGTCCGCTGTTGGAAATTCCGTCGGTTACACTCTTTGAGTCCACTGTCCAAGCGAAAGAGCTTCCGGCAGGGATGTCGGCGGAAACGATGGAATATGCGACCGTGCCGTTTTTGAAATCCCATGAGGCTTTAATGTCGTTGCTGCTTAATCCTTGAGCCATGGCCAGATTGACTCCGGCAATCATAAGCATGAGCAGAGAGAAAAAAACTCGTGATATGCTATGTGTTGAATGTTTTCTCATTTTCCAAACACTTTATTGTCGTTATCTATTGTTAGTCTATCAATAATTGACCCGTATAGGCATCCTCGTCGGCAAGCACATACAGGTAGCGTGGCTGTATGAGGATGCGTATTGGGTTTATCATCGCAGTCTTGCCTGTTGTGAGGCTGCTGAAATTATCCTTGTTGATGGTTATTCCGGATGTTACGTTCTTTCGGGTGACGATGGTGGAACCGTCCTCCGCTATGAATTCCACGTCGTATTTGACGTTGATGACAGGCAGGAATTTGGCATCGGGTATGGTGTAGATGTCGGCACCCCATTGCGTGTAGCCGGCAGATGTGACAATGACGGTTTGGGTGTTGTCGTCGTAGTCCGCGGAGCCGTAGCCTTTGTAGGCAATAGGGAATGGTGTCTCTACAAACGACTGACGTTTGATGTCGCTCCATGTTATTGCAGAGGCAGACCAACTTTTTGATGTTGTATTCCAGACGTAGGAACGCGATATTGTGCACGATGTGGAGAAGCTGCCTGAAAGCGTCACGCTCTTGATGCGGAAGTGGCGGATGGCGTTCATCTTGGTGCCGAGCATGAAGAGCAGCTTGTAGCCGGTGAGTGTCTGGTCGAATTTCAGACTGACCGTTCCGCCTCCGTTGCTATCGGAGATGGCTCCTTTGCTGCTCGGGACGGCGCAGATGATCGGCGCTGCCTTTGTGTCGTAGATTACCGGCACAGGGTTGCCGCCGTCGCTCATGGCGAACGGAAACGAGAGGGTATATGTGTTGTTGGCGGTGCGCAAAAGCGTTGCTCCGTCGTTGTATGGCATATATGCGAAGAAGTCGAACGACGAAGCCTTGGTGTATTCGGTCCAGCGCTTCTTTGTCGCAGTGTCCCAGCCGTATGTCGCCACGTTGTAGGTGGCAGTCTCATTGTTGAATATGGTGTTTGCAGCCGACACATAGCGTTTCGGCATGTCGTAGTAGCCAAAAGTGCCCATCGTTGCGGGATGGCGCGTAGGGTCGTAGGCCTCGTAGGGGTTGGCGCGTGTCGCTGTTTTTTGCGGTTGCGCCGAGAATGAGATGTATCCGTGGTTGTCGGCTTGCTGTATGGGCATGTCGGAACCCTCGCAGGCAGAAAGCGTTGCGAGAAGCGCGATAGCGGTTATTTTTGAGATATGTTTCATTCTTGTAGTCAATTCTTTTTACCAGTCTTCAGTGCCTGAGCCGTTGTTCTTTATGTCGGCGCCGGGAAGCCATTGCTCCACCATCAAATCGTTGAAAGAGATGCTGTCGCCGGTGTCTGACAATTTGAAAATGTATGTGTATTGGCAGCCCGCCTTCCACTGCATATATTGCGCCGGCACTGTAGCCGACACCGTTTTGCCGCCGATGCTGGCGGTTATGGTGTATGCTCCCTGTTCGTAGGGGATGTTGGCGAGCGGCGGCACGTAGTACCATTTATTGTAGAGAGTAGGGTCTTTGAGGATGTGTATCTGGTCGCCAGCCTCCTCGTAGGGAGTGGTGAGAACCAGGAGTCCGGACGCATCAGCCGCTTCCGACTTCGACATCGTGAGAGTCGGAAATGTGCCGACCGGAATTCCGGTGAGCGGATAGGCGGCGTCGATGGTGCCGCGGAGAGGGGTGTCGGCTCTTGCCGGAGCATCGATAAAGCGGCTGTCGCGGAACTTGATGTTGCTTATCGCAACGTTGGTCGTTCCGTCAGGATAGGTGAAGCGGAAGCGCACCTTTGCGATTATCGGCGCGAAAGTCAGAGTGACGCACGACCCGTATGCCGGTGATGTCGACGAAGGGGAGGCAAGCCAAAGGCGGCTTGCGTATGGTGTTGAAGTAGCGGTTGCTGCTTCAGAATATTCAAAATTAAAAGACAAGGTAGCGGTAGCGTTGTCGCCCGAGCTGACCGAAGTCTTTACATCTGGATTGAAGGGACTGTATGCGAAAAAGCGGTAGCTCGTTGCCGAGTAGTCCCAATATTTTATTGTTTGCAGGGTGGCACTTATAGGATTTTCAATGCCAGCATATTCCCAGTCGGCAGTGTTTGTCGTAGAGCTGCCGGCAGAGCCCTGATTGTATGACATTTTATATCCGTCCATCACAATTTGCGGCGATGACGGGTTCGGGGAGTTTGTTGTGGTTTTATATCCCCATGTGCGGAACGTCTGGAAGATAGTCTCGAGACCGTTGCCCGCTGCTTTTGTTTTTGCATCCTGCCAGTTGTTGTTAGTGCTGCTGAAGGCGATGCTTGTCTGTGTATTGTCCGGTTCGGGCACTATTGGTTCGTCCGGCTCGGATTGCGAGCAGGAGAATAGTAAAAGTCCCAACAGAGGAAATATTAGGATGCGATGTTTCTGCATGTCTTCTTGTTTTTTTTAAAGACGGGCGGGGGAGCCCCCCCCGTCCGACATATAAATGTGTCCGAGGCGTGTGAAAACACACCTCAGACACAATGTTTTTAGTCAGAATCCAAGGCGTGAGCCATGGAAAAAGAATTATTATTTGACAACTTTGACAATCTTGTATGACTTTTTGGTTCCATTGTCGTATTCAACAGCGTAGTATGTTGTAGCCGGGTCGGTGGCAGTACCTGTCCACTTGAGAGCATTTACGGTGAGATTGGAGTCAGGACCTGCCGGAACAGAAGTTACGGTAGTGGCAACACCTGTTGTTTCTGTTACAACCATCGTCTTGCCTGCGTAGTCGGTAACAGTCCAAGTCTTGTCAGTAGCGTTGGGGGTTCCGTTCGCGAGAGCGTTGGCAACGCTTGCCTCGTTGATAGTCTGAGTGGCACCGGCTTCGAGAGTTACGGTGTACAATTTCTGAGGAGCTACGGTTTTTGCAGCGGTTTCGCCTGCAGCAGGAACATATACAGTTGCATAGATGTCGGTACCGTTAACATATTCGTTGCCGTTGATAGTGACCTTGTTGTCTTTGTAGCCGTATGTAGTGAAGCTGTTGTCAGAAACAGTAGTGATTGTTTCCTGGAGACCGTTTGCCTCATCGTCAACAACAACAGCGTCGAAAGAAATGGCTGTCAAACCAGTGCTTGTGCCGCCGGTAGAACCGTTGGTGTCCTGAGAAATCTTGAAGATGTAAGTGTAGGCATATCCAGACTTCCATTCAGTGTATTGGGCAGGAACGGTTGCAGAGGCACCCTTCACGTTGATTGTCTCGTTGGAACCGTCGACAGAAGTGAGCTTGTAGTCGATGCGCAGAGTGATGGCGCTTGCCGCACCTTCCGACGGAAGCACGTTCTGATAGCCGTCACCGCAGTAAGAAGGTTTCGCAGCATTCTGGCTGAGGTATGTTGTGCCTGCAGAAATCTGACCTTCGGCCTGGTTGCCGTATTTGACAGTGCCGAATTTTTTAAAATTCAATACGGCAGTCTCACCTTCAGTTGTTGATTTAGTGAATCTTACGTGAGCCTTGTTGTAGTCTTTCTCAGTAGCGTGGTCGGTACCTGTTGTAGGGAAGAACACTGTCAATGTGCCGGAGTTGTTGAATTCTCCGATGAGTGTGCCTTCTGGGTTGGCTGTGGCTGTGGTGCTTGTAGCGTCGTAGAACTTCACGTCGCTGATCACATAACCAGGGACAATCTCGAAGAGAGCCATACGTACCTTGCTGGCAAGGTGACGGAAGGACATTGATACAGGAGTCTTGTTGTACTCTTTCTCTTTAACAGTCTTCATGTCGGAAATGTAGCACTCGCTGAGAGTGTTTACGTTGCCGGTGAGAGTGTAGGCGGCGTCCTTAAGGTGGCCTTTGTCGACGTGTGTCGGAGTGGCGTATTTTGACGCCGCACCCTTACCCATTGAGAATGCGATGAAATCGTAGGATGCGCAAGAGTGGTCCCAATACTTGATGGTCTGCTGCGATGCGTTCTGTGCGAGAGGTCCGGCAGGGGTGACTCCCTTTACATCCATTTTCTGATTTACATACTCCCAACCAGCACGGTTTGACTCGGTAGAGAATGCTGAACCGTCTTTGAAGTTCACATTGTAGTGGTCGAAAGCGTACGTTTCGTTGTTGGCTGCGTCTGTCTTGTTGCCTTTGAAACCGACAACTACAAAGTTGTTTTCGAGAAGGTCTGCGGCTGCGTTGCCCTTTGTTGTGGCGCGTGTGATTTTGCCTGTGTCGCCACCGAAGTTGATTGCGGAAGTGGCTCCATTTTGCTCATTTCCCTGAATTTCTCCCAAGAAATCGTCGCTTGAGCAGCTGGCGAGAGCCAATGCCGAAGCGGCTGCGATAAAAAACTTGTTCATAAATTAAAAAATTAAAATAGTTCGTATTGTTTATTATGTATAAAATTTTCTGTTGATTACATGTCGAATATCCATTCTTTTTCTTCGTAGTCCTCCACCACAGCATCGAAGCCGGAGCCTCCGGACCGGTTGGGGACAGGCACCTTGTCCATGTCGAGCTCCACCGTGATTACACCTCCCCGGAACAGCCGTCGTGCCTGGTCGGTGACGTCAAACACGAACGTGGAGTCTTTGCCGTTGTAGAACTGCATTTTCACGTCAATATAGTGGCGGTTGTTAAGGTCGGCATCCCTCACTTTCTGCAGCGATTCCAGATATGCTCGCGCGTCAAGCTTGCTTGGGTTTAGTTTCGGGATGCCGAAAGTAAGCACCTTCCCGCCTATCACGTCGACCTTGTCGCCGTTCTTGTCGGCAACGTCCTGCTTCATCCGCATGAAGAAGTTCACGGTGATGGCGTCAGCCCCCGTCACGCCTGTGTTGAGGTTTACGGAGCGAGCCATGCCGCTTAGATTGGCGTTCCCCTCTACGGCTGTCACCTTTCTGCCGTTGTGGTCGTTGTTGCGCAGAATCACTTGTACCAAATAGATGTAAGTCACTGGCTGCAGCTCCATCTCGAGCTGCCGTACCCAGCAGTTGCGGTTCTCGTCGAACGTGAATCCGTCCAGATTCTTGTTTATCTCAATTCCTCTATGGTATCCGGCAAACAGCTCCTCCGGCTGATAGAAGGAGCGCGTGAACTGCGGCGAGTTGTAGAGCGCCGGGTATATTGTCTGTCCGGTGTAAGCTGTGACGTGGTCGTAGGTGGTGTTTTCGTCGATACGCACACTCTGTACCCCGTCGGGAGTGTTGATGTTGTTCCAGGCAAGAATGTCCCAAAAACCGAAATCGTATTTGGCTTGGAGGTGGTTGCCGACGATTGAGTGCCTGTAAGGGGCATTGTGGACACCGAACTGGACGTTGCCGGTGAAATAGCGGCGCACCTCGAAGGCGTCAGGCTCTGTGTAGCCGATAGTGCCAAACATTTCCTTGTCGGTGTTGTCCCATCCGTAGATCCACTCCGCTTGCCAGTCGTATTCGGTGTCGTACTTGAAAATGTAGTTCCATATCACTTTCAAGTCGAGGTCGACGGTCGGTATCTCCATATCGATGTCGGCGCCGCCCTGGTGGAGATGGAGCTTAGGCTCGCGCACGCATCCCGTTGCGACAAGGCATAACAATGCAAAACACATGACGACAGCCTTGTTGCAGGCTTTGCGGCTTGCATCAAGGATGATTCGTGATATGAGTTTTGTTATATTGCGCATTGTTGCTATGTTTTGTCTAATAGTTGATTGTCGTTTCTCGGTTTCTGAAACTTACGCCTTTCTTGTTGTTGCGTCTGTAGAGCAGGTCGTAGCTGAGCGTTATCTCCACTCTGGTAGGGCCAAGCCATGAGAAGCGGTGCTGCCTCTTTTGGAAATCCTTGGCATCGCCGTACCACTTGTAGTAATATTGCTCTTTGTCGGTGTCGGGGTCTACGGGGCATTTCCACTGATAGGGGTCGTAGTTGGTGCTGAGATATCCCGCCTGCAGTCCGAACTCCAGCCGCCAATGTCCGGAGCGACCTAACGGGACGACATAGCCTATACTCAAACCAGCGCCCCAGCCTTCGCCTTCCCATCCGCGTTTCTCATCGAAGCAGATGTTGTATAGGTACGCGTGCGCGTATAGACTGAGGTATAAACCTCTGAAAGCCGCGCCTTCTCCCGGTTTGCGTTTGCGGATGTCGCCGCTGCGCAGATAGTAGCGGGTGTGCAGCTGATAGTTTCTGACCTGAAAATATTTATGCTCATCATAGTGCTGCCACCACGGGCAGTCGAAACTTGCACCGTAGGTGAAATGACCATGAAGCGGATAATATTCCAACGCAACGTTTGGAATAGGGCAGAAGCGGTCGTAGCCCGGCATGTAGGCAAAGTCAAACAGCACGTTTGTCTTCACGCTCAGCACCTCGCGACGCGGCAAAGCCGAGGCGGGTGTCGTCGCTGGGATGATGTATGCCGGTGTGATGTCGGCATTTTGGATGCGCAGATGGCAGTCGGCTACAGTTGCCGGAATGGTTGCTGCTATGGGTCGTGAAGCCAGGTCGTTGCTGTCGATGTTGGCAAGCCTTTTGTCAACGACAATGATTCTCACTGCGCGCAGTTTCGGGAAATATTCTTTCAGCAGGTAGCGCCATAGCTTGCCGCCATCGTGCCGCTTCATAGCCGCCTTAAGACGTTGGGTGTCGTCGGCGTAGAGTGTGATTAAGGAGTCGACATCATGGAATTTGGCGTCGTGTTTCAGCATCATCATGGTGTAGAGCAGGTCGTAGTCCTCAGCCACAACGTCGTATTGGATGTGGTCGGTGCCGATGCCGTAGCTTCGAAGCAGAGCGTCGACCGATGCGCGACGTTGGTTTGCCAAACGACGGTTGTTGTCGTATGGACCTTCTGGAGAAGCGGCGGCACGTCCGAAAACAATACCCCTATCTCCCAGCTTTTGAAGCTCTGGGATAAGCACATCGGTAATCCATTCCCTGTCTTGGTCGCTGATGTTGATTCTATTTACAACAAATTTTATTGGGCGCGAATTTTGGATAAAGATGCTGTCAGCGGTTATTCCTTCAGCAGCCATATCCATTGCTAAACCAATAATTAGTGTAATTATCAGTCTGATATATCTCAATCTTTTTTACCTGTTCCTTTAAACCTTTTTATGCCACAAACACTGATTAAAGTTGGGAAGTATGGTGTCGTGACAGACCTATATTAATCGTTAATGTGTTGGTTAAAATCTAACCTGCTTTTAGTAGCGGATGCAAATTTACAAAGAATACAAATACGGGGGGGAAATCTAAATATTTTTTGTTGTTGATGATGTTATTTTATGTTAACGAAGCTTTGGCTTGGAGATATTCGGCGAAGATGCGGGCTGCGCTTTCAACCTTGGCAGCGCAAGGACGCGACTTGTAGTATTCGGCTGTGCGAGGCGATGCCTCGTAGGTCGACACTGCTTTGTCGTGGCCTTTCAGTCCGAGAATTTCGGCGCAGATGAGCGAGCCGTTTTGCTCGCGCGATTTCTCAAGAAGCTGTTGTACAACCTTGTAGCAAGCCGATTTGCCTTCGCGGTCGGCACCGTCGGTCTGACCGCAGTCGAGTCCCGCAAGCGACACGATGCCCGACACGGCGCCGCACATCATGCGAAGCCTCCCAACGCCGCCGCCGAAACCTGCGGCAATGCGTTTTGCGAGGTCGTCGCTGAGTCCGTAGATGTCGGCGAAAGCCGCCACCACTGATTGGCAGCAGCCATAGCCTTGCATAAAATTGTCGACAGCGCGCTGCACGCGCTCTTCAAGTTCCGGTGATAAGGTAGTATAGTCCATAGTTATGAAAACAGTTCCATTTGCTCTGGAATGTTGGGGTTCGCGTGACTCTTTTCCGGTTCTTTATGATTCTCTATTTCGGGTTCTTCAGGCTCTTCGGCAACGATTGGAATTGCGTTTGTCGGCGGTGTTGGCATCAGCCAGTCGGAATATTCGGTTGTGTAGTCGATGGCAGATATTCCCGACAGCGGAGCCGCATGGTGTTGAGCCTTTTTCTTGGCTTTCTTTTCTGCCTTTTGGATTGAAATCTCGTTTTTTGCTGATTCCAGCTCGTCTTTCAGCGCCACAATCTGTTGGCGGAACTCCTGCTCTTTGTCGGCATAGTGCTTTTTGTTGCGTTCCAATTCCTTTTTCAACTGCTCGTAGACAGAAGAAATCTCGTCTTTCGTGCTGTTGAGGTCGTCGATTTGCAATTGTTTTTGCGACAGCTCATTGTTGAGTTTCTCCACGGTGTCTTCGAGCTTGGCGCGAGTGACTTCGATTTCAGCCATCTTTGCGGTGTCGCCGGTCTCGTTAAGTTTCTCGTGCAAGGCGTAGAGCTCGTCGTTCTGGCTTTGGATTGTGGACCGCATGCTTGCCAACTCATTGTTGCGCACGGCAAGTTCGTTTTGGAGCTTTTCCAGTTCCTCGCTGCTTGTCGCTGGGGCATTTTTCAGCGCTAACATTTCATCTTCGGCTTCGGCGAGTTTGCGTTTTGTCTCTTCCAGCTCTAAGGTGGCCTGCGAGAGAGCCGTAATACGTGCCGTCAGCGCTTCTGCTTCGGTTTTGGCGTTGCTTTTTATGGTTTCGAGTTCGGCGTTTAGACGCTCGATTTCCGCCTCCTTCTCGTTTGCGTCGTCGGGTTGTGATGACAATTCGGCAATGCGCGCCTCCTTCTTCGCCACGTCTGCTTTGGCGGCAAGGATTTGAGCCGCCGAGTCGGTGGCCTTGCGTTCGGCGTCGGCTTTGATTTCGGCAATTTCGTTTTGCAGATTCTCGTTTGCCGCGCGCAAGTCATCGTTGTCCTGTCGCAATGCCTGCAGTGCCTCATCGTTGACAGCCGCCACTTTGATTTTGTTCATCAGACTTTTGCATTCCAGCTGATACTGCTCGCGTTCAGCCTCCGCTGAGGCAGCGCGGTTTTCCAATGTCGATATGCGGTCGTTGAGCGTGGTTTTCTGCCTGTCAAGGCTTAGAATGCGGTTTCGCAGCTCTTCGTTTTTCGTCTTGTATTCGTTCATCTGCTTTGAAGCCTCCGACGATTTGTTGGCAAGGTCCATACGGTCTTTTTGCCATTGCTGGCGAGCGGCTTCCTCCGCCTCCTGCTTGATTTGCTGCAGGAAGTCGGTGAGCGTTGATCCGATGAGGCTTCTCACGTAGTTGGCTTGCGCGTCTTTGTCGATGCATTCGCGCACGTATTCCGGCAATGACGTGTTGAGCACAGAGGTTACCTTGTCGACCACTTCATCGCTTATGGCGTCTTCAACATCCTTCTGTGAGATTTTAGCCACTTCCGGAACAGGCGGTGGCAATGGCTTTTCGTTTTCTTTTTTGAACGGGTTGATGTAAGACGGCGAGTTTGTCTGCGATGAGTTCTCGTTGCCCATATCTTCTTTGTCGGGAAAACCCAACATTGCTTTTAGGTTGTTTATGATTGACATATATTCAGTTATCTTCTGTTGTTGGTTTTACAATGATTCCTAATCCCGTCTTGCCGTTTATTCCGATTTGCAGCGGTCGGCTGAAACGCACGGAACGCAAATGGTCGGACTCGTAGACGGCAGGCATGTTGTCGAGATATTCAATGTCGCAGATGTCGCCGTTCTTGTCGTTTATGGTGAAATACCCGACTCCGAACGATGTGAGGTTCTGAAAGAAATGCGTGCCCTGGCTTGGCTCGATGCGGTATCCCGGCAGTGCCGTTTCTGCAATCACGCGTGCGGCTGAGATGTGCGCCCATTTCACGGGGATGCCCAGTGCGGGGTCGCTTGAGCCCCATCGTCCGGGACCTATCAGAATATATCCCTTGTCGGCTTCTACGTATGACTTGTTGAGCTTCTCTATCTCGCGTGCCACCATAGGGTTGTTGAACGAGGAGAAGTTCTGCGTCTTGACATACACCACGTCGGTGACACCGTCCATCATGCCGTGTCCGAGAGCGCTGGATGTCTTCATGATCAGCTGGCTGTCGGATGTCTGCATGATTTTCTCATCAAGCATTTCTTTGCGGTCGACAATTGGACGTATCTGCAACCAATATACGTTGCCTTTTGTCTCTCCGTGCTTGTCGATGCATCCGGCAAATTCGATTTCCACCGGACGACGCATCTCTTTTTCTCCTTCGGAAAGCATGAAGTCTACAATCTCAGCAAGTGGGAATGCTTTGTGTTGCAGCACATTGGCGAATGTAACCACGCGGCGTCCGTTGCCGTACTCGCTGTCGCGAATCACTTGGTCGTAGGGGTCGAAAGTCGACACCATATAGCGCAATGAGCCATTTTTTGCTGCGTCCTGCACACGTATTTTCTTTATGTTGAACCCGTCGTCGACCTTGAATCCGCCTTCAACGTCTTTAAGGTCGAGGGCGTAGAGTTGGGTCTGTGTGTCGCGCAGGGCAAGGTCGAGAGTGCTTGTTTGCAGCACTTTGTCGGGATGTCTTGGCGAAAAACGCAGAGCCAGACCTCCGTCAACGATATATTTACCGAGTCCTACGGCAATTTCTGCCACTCCGTCCTCGGGCATCTCGTCGTTGATGGGGTAATAGTTGAGCGAGCGGCCCACTCCTGCAAACGATGGGTAATAGTATCCGTCGTGCTCCGCGCCAGCCACCTCTTGTATGATTATAGCCATCTTTTCTTGGTCGATAAGATTGCTTGTGGCGGTCATGTATGCTTTGCTGTCGGCATAGAACACTGACGCATAGACGCTTTTTATGGCGTCGCCGAGCAGATGCAGCATCTCCTCCTTGTTGTCGAGACGCGGCACCATATATGTGGAGTATATGCCGGCGAAGGGCTGATAATGCGAGTCTTCGAGAAGGCTTGAGCTGCGTATCGCCAACGGCTTGTCGATAACCTCAAACAAGGCAAGAAAGTCGTCTTTAAGCTGCGACGGCAGTTTTGCGTTTATGAAACAGCGCAGAATCTCCTCGTTGGGGGCGTCAGACAGGGCGATGGGATATAGGTTGTTTTCTTCCATGAATTGGTCGAAAATGTCGGTGCAGAGCACCACCGTTCGCGGAATTGACACTGTGACACCGTCAAAATTGTCGCATATCGGATATTTCTTTATGATAGAGTCGATGAAAGCCAGGCCGCGTCCCTTGCCGCCAAGTGAGCCTTGGCCGATGCGGGCGAAATTGGAGTAGTAGTCGAAGCGGTTTTTCTTGAAAATGGCAACGACTCCTTTGTTCTTCATCCTGCGGTATTTCACAATCAGGTTGAAGAAGAATTTCTTTACCTCTGCCGCCTCGCTGATTTCGCGGAAACGATGGGCTTGAATGATTTCGGCGATGGGAAACATCGCGCGCGAATACAGCCACCGCGAGATGTCGTTGCGTGAGGCGTGGTACAGCAGCGACTCGTCTGGAATCTTGAATAGGTTGTCCTGAAACTCTTTCAGGTCGTTTATGCGCATCACTTCCTCTCCGGTCTCGGGGTTGCGTATCACGAAATCACCGAAACCGAAATTGTCGGTGATGATGCGCCCAAGGTCGACAGGAAACTTCTTGGAATTCTTGTCGAGAAACGAGATGCCCATTTCTTTGGCGTAGACTGCATTCTCGGTCTCTGACGATTCCATAATGATGGGGACATAGGGGTCGATTTCCTTTATCTCTTTGGCAAGGCGGATGCCGGCGTGCTTGTCCTTCTCTCCGTCTCTGCTGAACGACACGTCGGTGATTACGCCGAGAATCTCGTTCTTGTACTTGTTGTACAAAGTCATCGCCTCCTCGTATGTGCGTGCTAAAATGACTTTTGGGCGTCCGCGCATACGGAGCATCTGCTCGTGCTCATTGAGCGCTTCGGTTGAGAAAATTAGCGATTGCTTCAGCAGAAACTTGTACAGGTGGGGCAACACTGATGAGTAGAAGCGCACGGAGTCTTCCACAAGCAGTATGGTTTGGATGCCAACTTCAAGAATGTCGTTGTCGCTGTTCATCTTGTCTTCCATCAATTTGATGATAGCAAGAAGCAGGTCGACGTTGCCGAGCCAGCTGAACACATAGTCGACGCCGGAGAAGTCTTCGTTGGCAAGACGCCGCGACACTTCGCGTGAGAATGGAGTCAATACGATAAACGGAATGTCGGGATAGCTTGACTTGATGTTTTTGGCTTCGCGGAATGTGAGTCCGATGTCGTTGCCAGGCATCGCGATGATTAAATCGAACGACTTGCTTCTTAAAAGATCGTGGGCGTCCTCGTAGCTGCTTGCCTGTGCCACGCGAGGGGGGGAACTCAGATTGAGCGATGTGTACTCAAAATACAGCTGCTCTTCGATGCGTCCGTCTTCCTCCATCATGAAGGCGTCGTAGGGCGAGGCGATGAGAAGCACGTTGTAGATGCGGCGCTGCATCAAATCTTGAAAAGCAGTGTCGCGCAAGTAGAGTTGACTAAGTTTAGCCTCGTTCATTCGTTCTCGTTTTTCTATTCTTGTACAAATTTACGGAAATCTGACGTATTATAAGAATATTTTGCCATGAATGTTTATAAAAATATGTCTGCTCTTAAATATATAATAATGTGTGTAAATAATTGGGGCTTGTTTCTGTCGCAAAAGAAGGAAAACGGAGTGAAAAAAGTTTCAGAAATAAGTGACGGAGAATCAAGGTGTTGTAAAAAAAGTTGAAAAAAGGGGCAAAAAAAGATGCGGAAAAGTT
>ULYY01020118.1_pt1 | contig 32956 bp, 49 predicted proteins | sample 1962601 | NCBI WGS metagenome assembly ULYY01 (sample SAMEA4835875, study PRJEB28245) | human gut metagenome | biome: gut microbiome; material: fecal sample | place: Denmark | collected 2008 | reverse complement strand
TTGAGCCATTAGCCACGCGATTTAAAATTATAATATATTATAAATTATTTTTTAAAAAATGTCAAATTACAAACCGATTACACAAAAATAAATTAAATATCCTACGATAGCCAGCACAACTACTGGAGCGCCATACTTTACTAATTCTTTTTGCTTTAATCCATATCCATTGGCGACTGCAAGACAACTATTACCATATACAGTAATATAACTTAAATTAATTGCCTTACAAATAATTGTGAATACCAATGCATTGCCAGGGAACAAACTTAAAATGACAGGAATAAAAGCTGCTGCTGTTGCTGTATTTGTAGACAAATTTGTAACAAAAGCTGGGATTAAAATTAACAAAGCAATAGTTATAAAAGTAATTTCTCCTCCAAAGCTAAAGTTAAAACTTAAAATAAACTTCTGAATAAAAGTACCAATTACATAACAACAAGTCCAAATTCCCAGCGCCTTATAAGGTAACTTTTTAAAGAATTCTAAATCAACCTTTAACAGAATTAAGCTAATAGCAAGTAAAATATAACCTACTAAAATCATCTTCTGGAAACCGCATACAATAGAAGCCAGTAATAAAACTGTACTGATTATGTTAATAACTTTATTTGTCAAAGAAATTTCTTTAACAACATTACCAGTAATCATCTTCTCTTCATTCTTGTTTGCGAAAAACCAAAGAACTCCGATAACAATAGTTGCAGTAATAAGAGTAGGAACAATCATCATTTTTGTCCACTCAATGGGTGCCAAGGTTGTATTTAAACTTTGCTCTAAATATCCTAAAGCAAGAATGTTATCATTTCCACCAAAAAGTGTTAAATCTCCACCCGTAACAATACCAAAAACAGTTGCTACAAGTAGTGGGACTCTATTTTCTACAATATTATTACTTTCAATGAAATAAATCAACATCGGGAATAAAATCGCCGCAGTTGTCATATCATTAAAGAAGCCAGAAATAATAAAGCCTATAAAAAACCAATAAATAACACAAGTAGAAGTTTTCTTTAGCCTACCCAAAGGTCTAAGTAAAACTTCCAAAAATCCACTTAGTTCTAACCCCTTAATAATCATACTAAATAATAGAATTAGAACAACCTTAGATACAATTTGCTCAATCACTTATTTTTCTCCATCCTTTCGTATATAAACGATTTTTGCTGGGGTTCTAACAACGACTCAAATTCTGTTTTCTCAGAACTATTAAGAGTATTATAATATTCATAAAAACCATTCGGGAAACAGCAGCTTTTAGTTTTAAAGACTTCATTCAATTCATCTTTTAAAACTCCTGCTTCAATTTCTTCTTTTGTAATATTATAAATATTATATTTTGTTTCAAACTGTTGTAGGATAGGACATTGTGTGATTGCGCCATTGGCTTTGATACAAAAAGTCTTATTTCTATTATCTGAAAAAGTGTGCGGACAAATCGTATGATAAGGTCTAACAAAACCCCAGCGTTCATTAGCTTCTTTCACAGTCTTTAATCCTAACATTGTTTCTCCATGCACTTCTTTACCAAAACCAACTGGTGCTACATATTGACTTTTAATTTCAACACCATTTAAATATTTAGTAGCTTCTATTAAGTTTTCAATGTTCTTTAAGTTTCCATCGGTAATTACTGACATAATATAGCAATTAATGCCACTCTTTTGACAGTGTTTTATGTTAGCAATAACTCTATCAAAAACCGGAATGCCGCAGGTTTTATTTTGATAATCTTTATCACCATCTAAACTAAATTGAATTTTTACCGCTGGATGTTTACAAAAATCTGGAATTTTGAAATAACCATTAGAATTAATTTGAATTGAGTCTAATGGTCCTTTCCTCTCATACAGCAAATACTCTACTAATTTTTGAGTTTTATCAACAACCAAAGGATGAAAGGTTTCACCACCTGTGATTTTTACTTGCATTACTTCATCGCTATCTATCATGCGATAAAAATTAAGTAAATCTTCAATATCTACCTCTTGTTTGTCTTTGTCACTCATTAGTAGCTCATTGCCGCACATACAGTATTTACAATGACCATTACATATCAATGAAATAACTTGTGCAATATTATACACTTTATTCCTCCTCTATAATAATTATAACATATTTTTTAAAAAAGTTCAAAATGATACAGTATTACTTTGAAATTTTATCAGCAATACTACTTGCAACATAAGACTCTGGCTTTACATGGACGTCCCAGCCGCAAGCCTTAATCCATCCAACAATTTCTGGAATAACTTCTTTGGTAGGTCCATTGAAACCCGCATCTACATGGATACTAAAATGTAGTTTAGAATAATCAAAACCAGTCTTATCAAAATGCTCTTCAAAAGCCTCCATCAACTTAGTAGCATAATCTAAACTAATTCCAGTTTCTGTCATTAACTTTTGTTTTACATTATTAATACGATTAACTCTTGTTACATCGTAAAAGAAAATTCCGCCCTTTGACTTTCTAATTAAAGCAATAACAACCACAATTTTAGTTTTATCAAAATTCTGGCTGTCAGTACCAACAATAACTTGATATTCGTCCATAGGATTTTTAGAAACCAAGTCATCAATGATACTTACAATTTGCTTAATATCTACATCCCCATAAGTGATGCTTTTCATAAAATTACTCCTTCCAATTATTGGTCACATATTCTAACAATACTTCTTTTTTGTTTTCAAGCTCCTCTTGGATGACCAATTCAAGAAGAGTATTTAAAATTTTCCCCATACCGGGACCGGGCTTAATACCAATTTGAATTAAATCTTTTCCATTAACATTTAACTTCTTTAAAGAAAAACACTCTTCTTCATCATCAAAATGATATAAAAGATTTAAAGTTTCAAATGCTCTTTTAATTCTATCATCATTTTTATTAAAAGGTTTCTGTCCTAAAACATCTGCTACTCGTAAAAAGATAAGTTTCTTTAAAGATTCTTTATTCATTTTAGTTAGCATTTTTCTAATAAATTTTTTAGTTGGAGAAAAAGTTACATCATGGTTTTTAACCAGTAATAAAATTTCTTCTACATCTTTATTAGAAAACTTTAATTCCTTTAAAGCCTTTTCTGTAATTTCAACAGACTTTTCCGCATGACCTTTAAAATGGTATCTTAATTCTCCATTTACAATTTCCTGTTGATAACAATGCGGTTTCCCAATATCGTGAAATAAAGCCGCCAATCTAATAATTCTATCATTCGGACAATTTTTAATCACATGATATGTATGAGTCCATACATCATAAGCATGATAAGGATTGTTTTGTACAAAACCCATCATGTTTTTTACTTCTGGAATAATAGGTAAAATAATCCTACTAAAACATCCTAAAGATTTTAATAGATGCGCACCAGAAAACATCTTATTTAATTCTGCATTAATTCTTTCTTTTGAAATCTTTAAAAGATTTTCTTTTTGAGCTAACATTTCAGTAACAGTTGAAAAATCAATAGTAAAACCTAAAACAGACTGAAATCTTAACGCTCGCATAATTCTTAAAGCATCTTCATTAAATCTATCTTTAGGATTGCCGACAGTACGAATTACTTTATTTGCAATATCTTGCAAGCCAGAAAATGGGTCTATTAACCCTGTGGATGGCGCATATGCCATTGCATTGATAGTGAAATCTCTACGCGCTAAATCCTTTTCAATATCAGTTGTAAACTCAATAGAAGAAGGATGCCGACCATCTAAATATTCACCATCAATTCTAAAAGTAGTAACTTCAAAAATTTCTTTATCAATTACAACAGAAACAGTTCCATGTTGGGTACCAGTCAGCAATACTTCATAATTTTTAGTATTAAAGATATAAATTACTTCGTCGGGAGAAGCCGCAGTACAAATGTCATAATCATGCGGCTTTCTACCCATAACCATATCCCGCACGCATCCACCTACAACATAGGCTTCATATCCAGCTTTATTTAATTCATTCAAGATATATTCTACTTTTGTAGGTAATGCAAACATAAATTACTCTCCTAAAATTACAGATTTATTCACTTCCATAACAAATTCTTCAATTTTGCTGTAATCGGGTTTCTCTGGAAGTGAAGTATTATTTTTAGCATATTCAACTCTTTTTTCTAAGTCATCAATCAACTCAAAAAATTCTTTTCTAAAACTACCATCCTCATTTTGATAATAACCATTACGAATAGCCATAAGTTCATCATGGTCTTGCTCTCGATAAGTAATAATATCTTCTTTTTCAAGAATATCCAGACACATATGATAAAGCCGCACTAAATGCATGGCATGCTTATTGAGATGCAAATCATCTTTCTTGCGATTTCTTTTGTTCAGCTTTCCATATTCCTTAATAACATTGTTAAGGTCACTCCAAATATTTTTATAATCTCTTAAAGGATAATGCCGCAAACTTACATCTACAAAGATTTCGTCGTCAAACTCTTCCTTATCACTCTTGTCTACAAACATTTTAAAATATTCATTTGGATTAAATTCTTGATACCTACCATTAAAAGTAGACATCATATTAAGACAAGAGCCTAAAATATGACGCTCTTTTTCACTTTGAGGATAATTATCTCGTGCCAAAGCATTTTGAAGTCTTCTTAGCTGCTGATTAGCATAGCCTCCAAAAGAATAAATCGCCTTTTTAGAAAGAAACATCTTTCTATTATTAACCAAGTCTCTACCAAAATCACTATAAAAAATATAAGTTTCGGATTTACAACCCAACATTTCAATAGTGTTAGGATTACAGTTCATCATTAAACTGATTAACTTATTAAATTCATATACAGTTGTATCAGTTTCATTGTTAATAGCCTGTTCAAAAGAAGAAAGACCAATTAAATCTTTCTTTAGAGGAAAAGCGCATCCTCTTACATCAATATCAGAACCTTCGATATTAGTTCCATAAGAATGGCTTCCACCAAAAGTTAAAAACATCATATTGTTATTAAGACGAGGATTTTCTCTTAAAAAATTATATTCAGGTCTTTCAACTACTTCTCTAATATTCATTTACTCATCCTCTTTCTTTCTTTTGATTATAATATATTATAAAATAAAAAAAAGAAAATGTCAATAGAATATAAAAAAAAGAAGGATATTTACATCCTTCTTTTTAATATCGTCTGTATTTCTTTTTACGAATTGGCTCAAGCCAATCATTTTCTTGCGCCACATATAGAGCAACTGCAACAATAATAAGAATACCCCAAAAAATCCAAAAAGCTATTACAGGAGTATCTTCACTATCTTGTTTTTCTTGTATAATTTCAGATGGAGTTCCCTTTAACAGATTAATTTTTTTACCATCTATGGAATTAATATTTTCATCCGCAAGCCGCACGAAAATACTTCCTTTATTAGTCTTAGGAATAACATTATAATGATATCTAATATCTCCAGTTGAAGCCCATGTTCCATCTGGATAGCAATAAGAGCCGTCCGCAATTTTTAACAAATCTTTACTTACTGTTTTTTCATTTAATGGTAGTGTTGAACTCTAACCTAAATTAAACTTATTAGAAGAAAACTCTTGTCCTAAAAAATTAACTTTAGATGCAGTTTCTTCCTCATTGCCGCAGTAATCCCATGTATAATAAGTTTCTACTGTTGTATAAGTGCGCCCTTTTGAGTCTGTATGAGTAACAGTGCGGGTGTGCATAGTATAACGCTCATATACTTTTTCAATATATAAATAATCATTTAAAATATCTTCCATTGAAACTGCATCAACAGCGCTTAGTTCACCATATACCAAAGCGTTACCTATGTTAGTCCGCATACCATATTCAAACTGAGTAGGGTCTTCATTAATCTTCACCGCAGTATAATAGGCAGCATTAGAGTCTGCTACCCTATCTGCTATTGCATTAGAGATAAAAAATCCTATAAACAATAGAATAAAGATAATTACGAAACTTGTAATCGCTTCGCGTTTTGTAATTTTAATGCTGCCTATATACATTTAATTAGTCCTTTCCAAACAAATTCTGCGGGGCATCAGATGGTGCTTCAAACTCCAAATAAGAGGCATCAATAGGTTCATAACCCATAATTCCAAGAACAATATTAGCAGGGAAACGCCGCACATAACGATTGTAACTTTTAACCTGAGTATTATAATTAGAGTGATTTTCCGCAATAATATTTTCTGTCATTGACAGTTCTGTCATTAGGGTTTTATAATTTTCATTACTCTTCAGTTCTGGATATGCTTCAGCAAGAGCCTGAATAGTAACCTGAGCTTCCTCTACATTACCAGCATCTGCCGCAGAACGAGCAGCCACAATTGCAGTCATGGTTTCTTTTTCATGTTCATTATAATCTTCTACTGTATCTACAAGATTATAAATCAAATCCACTCTTCTCTTCTCTTGAGTTTCAATATTTGCCGCGGCTGTATTGATTTGCTCTTCCAAACCAACTACATGATTATGAGTAGAAGCAAACCAACCCACAATACATAAAATAAAAGCAAAAATAACTGCGGAAATAATCATCCAAGGTTTAACTTCAAAACGCTTCATATTATTCTCCTTTTGTTTGACTTTTTTAAATAAAATTTATATAATAATATTAGAAAAACTTTTCCTTTAAAATTACATCACGAATAATAACATTTAATTGAGCCGCATCAATTTCTTTAGGAAAACTTTTCATATATTTATTATATTCTATTTCTCCAGTGATGTCAAAAAAGCTGTTTCCTATTTTAGAAACCATATGTCCTTCTACAACATCATAATATATTTCGACTTCATCACCAAATCTTTCTTTTAGAATAATACAAAAATAATAACAATAACCTCTTGTAAATAAAGTTATTACTTCATCGCCATATTTTCGTATTTCTTTTATAAAATCAAGAACTACTTCTTTAGTTGTCATTGATGATATTACTTCCTTTAATATAAAAGATTACTAACAGCAAAAATATGGATTTTGGAATTATAATCTACAAAGGGATGTTCCCAAACTCCTTTTAAAGGGTCACCAATATAATTTTGAACAGGACTTCTTCCGGGTTTATGAGTAAAATGTCCGTCGTGATGTCTTTTAATGAAATGATAATCGTCAATATAACCATCATCATCATAAGAAATTCTAAAAAGAACCGCATATTCATCATTTTTTAATTCAGAAAAATCATTGATAGTCCTAACTAACCCTTCAAAATAATCAATAATTTCTTCTACACATTCATCGGCGATTTCTTCTGCGAACTCTTCATCATCCCAAATCTCTCTGTCGTCTCGATATTCAAAAGAATCCAACAAAATCCAAGTAAGAGTACCCATAGCATAACCGCCGCAGTTATACTCTTCATTGTCAGTATTTTCAGCATTTCTTTCTTTATTAAGATTTAGATAATTCTTTTCACCTTTGCGTAGAAAAATACGGCTCATAAAAATCCTCTTCTTAATTATGACAAGCTCTGGTTACGCCACTATCAATTTCTCGTGCAGTCATTTCCATTTCATCTATTGAATTAAAATGATGAGTATAGTTTTTCCGATTAGTAAGTGTTACAACAATAGAACAATTATCATAACATTCCATGCTTACTAATTCTTTTAGATTGATAAAAATACCACAATCAAATTCATATAGCATTTAATTTTTCTCCTTTCTTTTTTCCTTTATCTTATAATATATTATATTATAAAAATAAAAAAATTGCAACCAACAAAGGTTGCAATTTAGAAAATTAAATTAAATAATTAAGAACAGCTTTTAATTGAGCTTTCTCTGCGGGCGAAAGAATCCCTTCTATTCCCATATGGAAAAACGCAAAATCTGGGTCTTTAGTTAAAGTAACATCTGTATAATCTATGTTAGAAACTAAAGTAACAGACTCGATTTCATCGTCCCGCATACCAATATATACAGGAATTAACATTTATTATCCTCCGCAACTTCTTGCCATCCATCTGCTATTGAGTCCCAATCAAAGTAATCACATTCAACTCTTATACTACAATAGCAATGAAGACTACCTTCTTTATCTTTACTTTTCCATGTTGCGTCTGATAATGCTTGAATAGCAAGACCTAATGCAGTAAACCTTTCTCTTTCTTCACATTTCTCTCGTCTCTTACAAGAGGCACATTTATGAATATTCGCCATTATTTCACCTGTCTTTCGATGCTATGAATTTCTCGTTTTATTACTTCTCCTGTGCTATCATAAACCCAAGAATATAATTTTACTTCGACTTTGTCTCCTTCTTTCAGTTCAAATTCCCATGGACAACCAAAAGCACCAGAACCTTTAGAGGTTAAAGTATTTTCTAAATCATATTCTTCACTATAAACAGTAGTGCGGACTTCATACCAATGGGTTGTAGCAAACCAATGACGAGTATCATTGTCTGTTACTGTTGCGGTTATAGTTTTGTAGTATAAATGCGGTTGTTCAGGTGGCACATAATTTGGGTCTGGTTCTGCACAAGCACTAAGCAAGAGAAGAGAAATGGTAATTACCAAAATTTTCCATTTCCGCATTAACACTCCTCCCACCAAGGATAATTTTCGTGCCGCAAGGTGCCATCAACATCAACAAAAGCAACTGAGATAACTCCACTATTACAAGCATCGTGAGTATTAACAATAGAAAAAGCAGTTACAGGAGAAGCAAATAAGAGATTGCGGACTTCGGCTTCAAATGTTCTACCATTTTTCTCTTGATAATAGGTGCGGCCAGAGGGCTCGTCGAACTGGACAAAATCTCTCGCAATATCATTAACTTTTTCAATCATATTTAACATTTTATACACGCTCCCACATATAAGTTTCGTGATGAAGTAGACCTTCAGTTTTATCATAAAAAGCGACAGAAATAATTCCGCAGTCATAGCCGCAACTTTCAAATGTCGTGGAAGTATCAACGGAGAAAAGGTCGCTATCTTTGATTTCTTTTGTAAGAAGTTCTGTTAGTGCTTCATCAAATTCGATGCTCTCTTCTTTTTCTTCGTCGTAAAGGCTATCATAGTAGGTATTGCGGCGCTCATCTTGAAGAAAGCGTTCAGCTAAGTTTTCAACTTTATCAATAATGCTCATAATATTTCCTCCGATTTTCCAAAATTTGGAAGTTACTTTATTTCTTTTCAGCCCATGCTCTCTTAGCAGCGGTTGGATAAGGAACTGACTTGCTTTTTTCCATACAATTACTACATTCGATAAACCATTGACCATTGATTTCTCGCAAAGATAAACTATTTTGTTTGCCGCAGAATTTACATTTCATTTGTTTAACCTTCTTTTGTTTAATTTTTTCTTTTCTTTATTTCTATATTATTATAACATAAAAAATGAAATTTTTCAAATAAGAGAAAGAGTTTTATTTGGGGTGACTGAAAAATTTGGTTTTTGTCCAGTTGTAGACATAAAATTTCCCGGAAAATGCGGAAAGAAAGCGCCATAGACGAAAAAATTTTTGAAGATTTTGTTAAAAAAGTACTCCATGATTGAAGAGTTCGTTGTAGAAAATCACAAAAACATCCATACGGTCTCACAAAAAAATCCATACGGTAAAGAGTATTTTCTCCCAAAAAAATACATACGGTTTTCATAGATTTCTCCCAAAAACATCCATATATATAAATAGAAATAAGAAATCAATCTTCTAAATCAATCGTTAATTTTCTCCTTCGGAGAAAATTAACTCTTAGGGATGACTTTTTGTTTGGAGCGTTGCAGAATTTCTTGATAGAGTTCGTTAAATGCTTGGTCATTAGGCATTTTTCTACTTGGAGTTTTTGACGCTCTTTTTAGAATATGTGTATAAGTAAATTTACCATCTTCTCCTTTTTTAGGAGAAGTCGCAAATTCATAATCCAACATACCAATTCCATAAAGTAATTCTAATTTAGCTACAATTTTTTTATTGTTATGAGCATCGGTATTATAACCCAATACATTTAATAACTCTGTGATTGTAAAGCCAAAAGATTTTTCTTGATGTTCAAAAAAGAATTTATTTGCTAAATACGCATAAATTTTGAAAGTATCTTCCGGAATTTGATTGTAGATTAGGAGCCACTCAATAGTTTCTGCGGGTACTAATATAAAAGCTGCTCTGTCAGTAAAAACATATCTATCCTTTTCTTCAACTAAGAAAGGGATTTTGCCTTCTTCTGTAGATAATAATTCTTTAAACTTTTTTGTCATTGTGTTTGGACTGATGCCGCAGATTTTTGCTAATTGAGCCTTGGTGAAATTTTTCTTTTTTACATATCTGTTTTCATCATCCCAATCGCTTAGACTTAATAAAATTAAGTATAATAGGTCACAGAAATTTTTGTTTTGTAAATCATTCCTGTCAGTAGTAAACGCTCTGTTATTTTGAGTATTTATGTTATTCACATCCTTTCTTTTTATATTAAAATTTTTTATTTAATATTAAAATAATGCGTCCAAACTCTCACAATCGTTTGAATTCACAGAAAAATACATACGGTTTATAGATTTTTCCCAAAAAACTACATACGGTTTTATAGAAAATCACAGAAATATCCATACGGTTAGGTTTATTTTCCCAAAAACATCCATACGGTAATTGGGAGAGCTGTCACAAAGTTTTAATATAAAAATCTGTGGTGGGAGGGAATTATAGGATAGATAAAATTGCAGTTAGAATATATAAATTATTAAAATTACCAGTTGTTTTTATTTAAATTGCTAAAATCGTCGATTATTTTTATTAAAATTGCCAGTTGGAGGTGCGCAACTCATTATGAAATGTCAAGTAAAATTTATTGCTATCGTCACCCTTATCTCATAACAAATCTTATTTTATATTCAATTTTTAATCTCACATTCATTCTAACAAATTTTTTCTAATCACGCTACCAACTTTTCGCATTTTCTAAATTTTGCTTCCTCCAGCTAACAACAGAATAGCCCAGCTCAAATAAAACTGGTAATGTCCCTCAGAATTTTGCCTATGCCCGCAGATTTTATTTCTTCTCTATTGTTTGCCGCAAACTTTCATTTTAGGACGCAAAATTAATAACCCTACCAATTACTCACATTTTCTTTTTCTCTTGTTTCTCAGCTTCAAATTTTATAGTTCAGCTATAATAAAAATTAGAAAATGAGAGTGAATTTTGGGAATTATGGGAAAATTACTAAAAAATTTTAAAATAATTTCACTTTTCTCTTGACTTGCCTATAAAAATATGGTAGAATTGACGCTCGTTGTCGATAATAATCCTTCATTTGGGCTTTAAAACTGCAAAAATGAATACTAATTCGCGCAGAAAGACCACATTTATGTCTGAGAACCGGAAAATATAGCTGAAAAACAACAAAATTAGCCGCATTTTCCTTCAAAAAACGCATAAAAAAAAGAGTAGTAAGATTATTTCTTACTACTCTTCTTCCAACAGAAAGGAAAACACTATATCAAGACACAGAAAGATAATCTTCAAGCATTATATCTCAAAATCTTAGCTGTGCGTGTCTTTAATGGTCGGAGTGGGGAGACTCGAACTCCCGGCCTCTTGAACCCAAATCAAGCCGTCTACCAACTGACGTACACCCCGATAAAAATCAATAGAGAGTTCATTACTTAATGCTTAGACACTCAAAAGAGTTGGTCTACATTGCCGCACCACCACGCCTCATTACTATCTCTATTGACTTTGGCTATTAAAAACGCCTAACAACTCACTTTGATTTTAATAACCGATTTAATTTAATAAATAAATAAATATTAAGTTTATAAAGGAGCTGTGGAGAATATCCTAACTTTATAAACTGGTTGAACTTTGCACTACTCTTTGGCGGGCGATTTCAACTACTGCCATTGGCTGGCACAGTGAGACTCGAACTCACAACCCTCCGGTTAACAGCCGGATGCTCTACCTATTGAGCTATACGCCAATGTATATCCAAATGAGTTTGGACCTCACTTGGAGAGAACTTTCTTGGGCGGGCAAGTTCTCACTACCACAATTTCATATATTCAGCATTTTATCCTCCTATTGAATATAACCCAGGTTTATGGTGGAACATATCGGACTTGAACCGATAACCTCCTGCGTGCAAAGCAGGTGCTCTCCCAGTTGCGCTAATGCCCCAAAAGTATGGAAACTTCCTCCGTAGAGAGGTTTACCAACCCCGCATCGATGGTTGTGTGTTTCTCGCTATGACCCTTGCCGAAACCCCACTGAAATTCAGGGATTTGTCTTTTGCCGCATTTCCTATTGAAAGCTCAGGTTCATCTCGCCCTGGCACCAGTCAATGTAATTCAGGTTTACATAACCCACCATTTAACAATAGAAAATAATAATTTAAGAACTCGTGCACAGCTTTAAATTGAGTATTAACTAATGAAAATGGATTTTTGGAGCAACATAAGGGATTTGAACCCTCACCGACTGCTTGGAAGGCAGTAATGCTACCATTACACCAATGCTGCATGGAGAGGTTAATTATCGGCTAACCTTAACCATAGTTTTGATAATGAATTTTATATCTAACTCCGAGCGGGAGTTATTGGTGACCCGTATAGGGTTCGAACCTAATATCAATAGATTGAGAATCTACTATCCTAAACCATTAGACGAACGGGCCGAATACGTTAGAACTCTTCGCAAGACAACTCATGAGGAATATTATCTTCTTCGACCAAATTTGCGACAACAATAGCATCACCATCATCAGTATAATATTCATTCAGCTTGTCCATAGCGCCCATGATGTTCTTAGCCATTACAACGCCTTAGATCTTATTGTACGAATTATCATGCTCACTGACCAGATGGATTTCATAATGAAAAAGTTTCATTTTTAATTTCCTCCCCTTACCTTATAATATATTATAACATAAATTTTTGAAATTTTCAAATGAATGGAGCTGGCGACAGGACTTGAACCTGCAACCTGATGATTACAAAGCACCTGCGCTACCAATTGCGCCACGCCAGCAAATGGGAGGAGCCAATCACCCAGACCTCCATAGGGATACCTTTTAACGATAAAGATATAAAACGATTATTTTAAAGTGAAATAATAACTCAGTTCTAATAAGTAGACACCTGTAATACTTAAATGTTGCCACACGCACGCGCTATACGCAGTCATACAAATAATCCAAACTTTAAACTAAATAACCATTATTCATAATATTTAACTACTAACTACTAACTCATTAACTTCTTTTAATAATAATGGTTATGGTTGCGGGCTTGGGAGTTGAACCCAATCCTCTCAGCTTATGAGGCTGGTGACTTAACCGCTTGTCCTGCCCGCAATATAAAATATATAGAAAATGCGCTCCAAAGACCCAAAGGGAAACCCTCGCGCATAGTAACAGAGTTTCAGACAAACTTTATATATAAACTACTTATTCACCGATAATATCAAGAATACGCTGACGAACCTTGGTGTTATCCTCGATAATCTGTGAAGCAGTAGAACGCTGGGAATCAATGAAAGCCGCCAAATCATTGAACTTATTAATCTTGTCTCTCAGACCAGAGTTAATATTATCCAAATCAGTTGCTGCCTGTCGAAAAGCACTTAGTGCCATATCACGCTTACCAGCAAGAGTGGTAATATCTGACGCCAATCGGTCAGTCGCCGCATTGATAGCCTCATCAGTTGTACGAACCTTAGTAGAATACATAATAATTACTTCCTTTCTGTTGTTTATAATAAAATTATAATGGTCGGGAGAGAGGGAATTGAACCCACTCAGACTATTTAAAGTACCGGTTTTACAGACCGGGGTGTCTACCTTAACACGCTACCTCCCGAAATAATGGTAGTTGAGAGGGGACTCGAACCCCTAACATTTAGTTTCTAAGACTAACGCGTCTGCCAAATTGCGCCACTCAACCATGTTGGTGAGAGCTAAGGGGATAACTCTCACCGGGATAGGGAAAGGAAAGGGGAAAATTTTCGGTTCTAAGAACCGTGGCGATGATGATGGGACTTGAACCCACGACCTCCAGCGTGACAGGCTGGCGTTCTGCTCTTCTGAACTACACCACCATATGGTACTCCCAACGGGATTTGAACCCGTGACTCCGGCGTGAAAGGCCGACGACTTAGACCGCTTGTCGATGGGAGCATATGCAAGACACTTTTTAAAATGTAATTTTCATCAAAAATTATTTTAAAAATTTTAGCTGTATGTGTCTTTCTTTTGTTTGTATTTAATTATAAACTATTTTTTTAGAGGTGTCAATTCAAGACGCATTAAAAGTTAATTGTTGGATTTGAACCAACTACAGTCAAATTACAAGTTTGATGCTCTACCAAATGAGCTAAATTACTTCTGTAAGTAAAATTGCTGTGTGCGTCTTTGGTACTCCCTGTGGGATTCGAACCCACACTATTTGGGACTTAAATCCAACGCCTCTTCCAATTGGGCTAAGGGAGCATGAAACTAAGTTCAATGATATAGACCTCGCAAGTTACTATATCCCACAGCACTTAGTAAGCTGGGTGATGCGTCCATCACAATCTGGCGGTAGGAGTGGGATTCGAACCCACGGGTCAATATCTCTATTGACACAGAAGTTTTCAAGACTACGCGCTTATGACCAGACTTGCGCACCCTACCATGTTGCCAGTTCGAAGCCTTTTCTGGCATGGCTTTGGTGGATTTGGCAGGGGTCGAACCTGCTACGCTTAGCTCTTCAGGCTAACGCTCTACCAGTTGAGCTACAAATCCAAATGGTTGGAGCATCGGGACTTGAACCCGTATCTGTCGATTATAAGTCGACGGCTCTGACCAATTGAGCTATACCCCAATATATAGGGGAGGAGTTTACCTCCCCTTTTGATTACTCAGCCTCGTCCTCAGAAACAACCTCATACTTAGTAACTCCAGCCTTAGGAGTGATGAACTTCACCTGCACATCGCAAGCCTCGGTCTCAACAACCAGAGTGCCCTCGGTAAAGCCATAATCCTCAGCGTTAGTGTGAACAGCGACACCCTTCTCAGCAAGGAACTCAGCAAGCAGCTTAGACAGTTCCAGCTTAGAAACCTTCTTAACATCAACCTTCTTAGTAGTCTTCTTAGCCATAATAACATCTCCTTTAATAATTTATAATTTTTTTAGGGATAATGGTACTCCTGACGGGAGTCGAACCCGTACGCTTATTCAGCGAGGGATTTTAAGTCCCTTGTGTCTACCAATTCCACCACAGGAGCATATTTTTTCTTTTTTTCTTTTCCTTACCTTGTATATATATTATATATTAAAAATAAGGAATTGTCAATTAAGAAGTTGGTGAGCGTGATGGGATTCGAACCCATGGTATCCTGCTTAAAAGGCAGGTGCATTAACCGGCTATGCTACACGCTCATTTTTTTGGAAAATTTCTTCAAGATTTTCTTTCAAAAATCCTTTAAAAATTCTTTCAAATTTTTTTCTTTTTCTCTCAACCTTATAATATATTATATCATAAAATTTAGAGGGTTTCAAGTTAATTGCTAATTGAATTAAAGTTTTTTAATTGCTTTGTCCAAACTTTTTATTGTTTTTATCGTATATATATTATACAATAAAATTTTGGAACTGTCAAGCAGAGAACCCACTCTACTTTTTGTCAGCACCCTTTCCTACTCCTCATAACTCCTATAAAATAAAGAGTTATAAAACGCTGACTTCCGCATTTCTAAAGTTTGTCTTTTTCTCTTACTGTATATATATTATACAATAAAATTTAGAAAGTTTCAAGAGACATAAGGAGCCGCATCAGCGAGCAGGATGCAGTTTCCATAGCAGTTACTACAATCGAAATGACAACCGGGGTCCTCAATAGAAATGAGGTTTGCGCAATCGGTACACAACTCTACGCCGCCAAGATGAAAGATTTCATCCTCTTTTGTATGCACACAGCCGCAGCTCTCGCACACAAAGATAAGTTTCTTTTCGTCGGTAATTACAGTTTTCATATAATTTCCTCCTATTCAATTCCCTGTTGTTTTTATTTTTTTTCTTCCCTTACTGTATATATATTATATAATAAAAATATAAAATTTTCAAGAGAGAAGAACTTTCATTTCCTCTTCTTTTGTGTTAAGGCTCTTTATAACCATCGGGACAACTCTTGTGCTTAGTAATAGTGACAGTATAATATCCACCATTAACGCCCTTGAAAGACATTTTAGTAGTAGACATTTCCTGCGGCGAAACGATTTCACCGGTCTCTCCGAGAGTTTTAAGGAAGCTAAAGACAGACTGGATAATATTATACTTTTCAGCGTCAGCCTTTTTCTTAGCTTTCATGTTGCGCACTTTGTCGAGCGGGCTACCAGTCTTTTTCTTATCACTCTTTTGAGTTTCCTTAATCTTATCCTCGATTGCGTCGACCTCTTCACAATCAATTTCATCATGGTCAAACGCCCACATTTCCTCAGCTTCCTCGCGGGAGATTCCAAGAATTTCCATATTCTTCTTAATCTCAGCGTCCTTTTCAGCGAGTGCCTTCTTAGTAACATTCTTGTTAGCCATATGCAACACCTTCCCTTTTAATAATTTATTCTTTCCTTTTGTTTCTATATATATTATATCACAAAAAATAATAAATGTCAATATACAATTTGCACAAAATTTTGGGCGTGTCAAAATGAAGTGACAATGTCCCTGTAGAAATCGCCTATGAACGGCGCGTCGAGTTGAATTTCGGGAAAAAATTGGGCGTCTAAAAAAATTGACAAAGTCCCTGGAAATTTTGCATATAGGCGACGTGTCGGGCTAAACCGCCCAAGCGCGGCCGACTCAGATTTTTCATAATAATTATACCACGACTTCCCGCATTTGTCAATAGTCAAAATACACAAAAAAAAAGAAGATGATTAAAAATCATCTTCTTCATAGTCATCTTCCTGTTCACAGGGTGGAATATCGCCGGGTGCTCTGGAAACCCAATGACAGATTGGCATTTCATCGGCTTCACTGTACCAAAAATAGGGGCAATCACTACAACGCATTTTTATTCCTCCTTTAGCAATCATCGGTGTAACAACCAAGATAAGGGTCAAACCCCATGTCATCATCACAGTTATCTGCGAAATATCTTCCAGCCTTTTCCTCTTCTTCGGTCATTTCCTCTGTAAAGAAACACAAATCAATAGCGCGCTCTTTAGTCATAGTACCAAATTCTTCTACATAGAAATTAAAGCTATTTTCATCCCAAGTTTCCAAAATCGTATAAGCCTTGCACTCTTTAGCAAACTTCATAAATTCTTCGTAAGTCATTGTATCAGCTCCCTTTCTGTATTATTATAATACCATAGTTTTGGGAAAAAGTCAATGGTGCAAAATGCACAAAAAGACAGCTAAAAAATTGTCCAATGTGAGTATTGACAAGTTCAGCGGTCGCGCACGACCGGTCGAAATTATAGCACATTTTTCAACTTCTGTCAAGATGTAATTTTGCACAAAAATAGGACTGACTTTTTGGTCAGTCCTACAAAAAGAACTTTTATGCAAGTTGCACAAAATAATCTTTTTTAATTGTGATTTTTACACTGTCAACTTCTGGAGGAATAATAAAACGGTCATTCCGCAAGTATTCCCAGTTAGTTCCAGCAATCCACTTTTCTTTGTTGTCCTCTTCGACTTTTAGAGAGGTAAACCGCCCACGCAACTTGGGAGAGAGCCACAGAACAGTTACAGGCTTTTTATAATTCCTTTCGTGTTCCAACATTCTACGGCGTGGGTCGTTGGTTGTACCAATCTTGAAAAGTCTTTCCTGCGGGTCGCCAATCCGCAAGAAATAGACATACTGGTAATCTTTACCATTCTTTTGCTTTTTTGCAGTTGGCAAGTCTGCAAATCTGGAAACTTTTGCCATTATTCACACCCCTTAAAACCATCGGGAGCTGCTTTGTGTTTGGTCACTGCTACGCTGTAATAGTTCCCCATCGTATCCATGAAAGAAATTTTCGTTCCAGTCATTTCCTGCGGAAAGACTACCAACGGCGAACCCTTGACAGCTTCAAACACAAGATTGACAATCGCTTGCTTGCTTTCGTCTTTCTTCTTCTTGGCTTTAAGGTTGCGAACCTTGTCAAGCGCAGACCCCTTTTTCTTTGCTTTTGTTGCTTTCTCTGCCTTTTCGGTTAGAGCCTCGGCTTCTGCGTTTTCAACCTCATCATGGTCAAACGCATACAGTTCTTCTGCTTCTGCTCTGGAAATAGCAAGCACTTCCATGTTCTTGCGGATTTCCTTTTCCTTGTCAGAGAGCTTCTTTGCCATACCTATCACCTTTCCTTTCTGATATTAGTATAGCACATGGAAGTGCTTTTGTCAAGACTTTTTTTCGGGAAGGGGAGGATTACTCCTCCTCCTCGTCCTTGACATAGCGGTCAATGCCTGCCTTGGGAGTAATCGGCTTCAGCTGAATGTCGCACTCCGGTGCGTGGATAACCAGAGTACCCTTGGTGAAGCCGTACTCAACGCCGTCCTCCACAGAGATTTCCAGCTGTTCCAGGCTCTCACGAATGGTAGTCATCAGGTTGGTCTTAGCAGTGTCCTTCGGATTAACCTTCTTCATCTTCTTAGCCATAGTGTTTTCCTTTCTGGTTTGGGAGGTTTCCTTCCTCTTTATGTACTTATTATATCAGATAATCGGAGTTTTGTCAAGAGGTTTTTTCGATTTTTTTGAGGAGAGGAGGGAGGTTTTAACCCTCCTCGTCCTCTACGACCTCGTAGCGGTCAACGCCTGCCTTGGGCGTGATAGGCTTAATCTGCACATCACAGGTGGCGTGGTGAGCCACAATCGTGCCCTTGGTCATGGCGTAGTCCTCGCCATCAGTCACATCGTAGCCAGCAGCCGCCAGAGCCTTGGAAATGACTTCCATAATCTCCTTCTTGGCGGTATCCTTGGGGTTGACCTTCTTCATTTTCTTGTTAGCCATAGTATCAATTCCTTTCTGGTTTGTTGGGTTTTCCTTCCCTGTGATTATATTGTACCACAGTTTAGGCGGTTTGTCAAGAACTTTTTTTTGAAAGTTTTGAGAAATCTTTTGACCTCTCTCTTGCTTTCCTCTCCCTTACTGTATCTTTATTATATCATAGGCTTGAGGTTTTGTCAAGAGGTTTTTTGATTTTCTGAAAACTTTTTTGGAGGTCTTGACCTTGCGCCCTCCCTTGGAACAATTATAGTATATCAAATCTGACCCCAGATTACAAGTGGCAAAATGACGAATTCCGGGATAAATTTTATCTTTCTTTTGTGCGAAATTACTATTGACAAAATTGCTGGGGCGTGGTATAATAGAATTTTAGCGCCCGCGTGCGGGCGACCCAAATTATACTCCCTTTTTTCTTTTGTGTCAATAGGTAAAATGTACAAAAAAAAAGAACCAGATTTCAGCGTCCCAAAATCTGGTTCTTAAAGCTCCGATGTTGCGCACCATCAGAGGGGTTTTCTTCGGCTCCCATCTTAGAAGCGACCGCCAAGAAATACGCCATAAAGAACTAAGCCGCGAAAGTTTTCTTTTCGGTTCCTATCACTGAACCTCGGTGGAGAGAAATAACATTCAAAAAAACTCACCTTGATTATAGCCGAAGCTATAATCTATCAAAAAATATCAATAAAAAATTTAATCAATAGAGTGAGGTTTCAAGGAGGTCTAATTTCAATCACTTTTTATCACAACCTTTTCAAAACTTTATTCAGTTGTCGGCAATCAAGTGGCATCCCCTCTTTCATGCTCTTATTATAGCACCTGGGACTGTTTTTGTCAACCCTTTTTTTCAAAAATTGCAGTAACCAGAATAATCCAGAATAACAGGCTTTCCCTTGACATAGCCAATATTAGCATTGTGCAGGTCATTCACACGATTTTCTTTCGACCATTGTTCAAGAGAACGGCAAAACCGCTTGCCATACAGAGAAATTACCATTGACAACCAATTTCTGTCAAGGCCATCATAGTACATACCATTACGGATTTTCTCGCACATCTTAGGGCGCACAGTTTTGTTAATGCGGATTGCTTTCTGTCTGGTCTTGCGACTTACTCTGTCGTGGCTTTCAGAAATCTTAGGTTGCATGAAAAACCGAGTACCATTCGGACTTTCATACACAAAACGGGTTTCAAGCAGAACACGCTCAATCCCATACTTTTTCCCGCTTTGATAGGCTCTTGCTTCCTGTTCGCACTCATTGTGACGCTTGTTGTTCCGGCAGAACTTGATAACAAAATCAGCGTCTGGAATAATATAACAGAACTTAGTAGCACCACTTGCGGCTGTCCAGCCATGCTCCGCGGCGAACTTGCCAAAGTCAAAGAAACGGTCTGCGGCAGGCATGGTTTCCAGAACCTTAATGACTTCCTCTAAGATCATTGTGTTCCACTTCCTTTCCCTTTTGTATTCTTATTATATCATGGGGAAGGGGTTTTGTCAACCCCTTTCTTAAAGATTTTTGCTTTCTGCTACGAAATATTTTGCTTCATACTGATTAGCAACAGCTTTCACTCTTGCACTCTCTTTTTGGGTAGCACAATAGAAATTAAACAAAGTGTGTTTTCCAACCGGAATGTAAGAATGTGGAATGTCTTTCAAATCAAAATCAATAGCATTAGTGAATTTTTCGGGTACAGTCAATTCAACTTTCCAAAGTTTATCCTTGCGGGCAAGTTCTTCTCCCCACTTGACAATAAACACGCCCACAAGATTGCACAGACCCACTACAACAACCTTTAGCCACAAAGGAAGTTCGCACACCATGTAAACAACTACAATAGTGTAGAAACCATACGCAAGAGCGTTGATAATTGCGGCAAGCCCTTTGCCACATTTTACAGTCGCAAGGCTCTTGATAGTCTGAATGACAACATTTACCACATTCAGCACCACGAACAGCCAAAATAAATTCATATCCATTTTCATTACCTCGTTTCCTTTACTGTACTTATATTATAGCGTATTTCGGGATTTTTGTCAATCGTTATTTTGCACAAAATGAAAAACAAAAAATTGTGCAACTTACCACTTGACAAAATTAGCCGGCGCCACCGGCCGGCCGAATTATACCACGATTTTTCATTTTTGTCAATAGTTAAAATGCACAAAAAATTGGGAGAGATTTCTCTCTCCCAAAATTTTCCTTACTCGGCGTCATCGTCCACCACTTCGTAGCGGTCGATACCAGCTTTCGGGGTAATGGGCTTCAACTGAACATCACACACGCCCGCACGAACCACGACAGTTCCCTTGGTCATAGCGAAGTCCTCACCATCCAGAACCTCAAAACCGGCATTGACAAGAGCCTCACGCACAACGGTCATAACCTCGTTCTTCTGGGTATCCTTGGGGTTAATCTTCTTCATCTTCTTAGCCATAAATGACACATCCTTTCAGCGTAGGTCGCTACCCATTTTTTTTATTTTGTAACAAGGTTTCCCTTGATTACATACTTATTATAACATAGATTTTGTTGTTTGTCAACTACTTTTTTTCTTTTTCTCGGATGTTTTTACACATCCGAGAAATCAAACTCACAACAGGGACACAAGCCATTATTTCTATAATCAGCTTCATAGATAGGCTCGCCGCACTCTGGACAGATGATAAAGGTTTCGCCCTCTTCTCTGACAACATCATCAAAGACCTGTTCGACCAACCCAACCAAATCTTCCCATTTCATTTCTTTTGTTCTCCTTTCCTTTACTGTACCTAAAGTATACCACACTTTGCGGCTCTTGTCAAGCGATTTTCGCAAATTCTTTGAAAGAAGTTTGCGGAATTGCCCAACAGCGGCGATAAATATTAGTTTTCATTCTCTTGTGTTGCGCAAAACACTTTGCCATAATTTGCACTTCAATGGTAACATCTTCCAGCCCTGTGTGTTCCTCTTGAAAATCGGGGTTTTTAGAAATGTAAGCAAATACCAGTTCGGCGGAAGTCTGCAAGTTGCCCTTTGCAGAAATCCAATTATTAGCAATAGCATTTTTGAAATAGGTTTTCTGCTGACAAATAACTTGCGTAGCCATGTGCCAAATACAATGAATTTTTGTACCATAGGGGAAGAAAAAGCGTACCTGCGATTTAGTCAAATATCTAACAGTCCTATCAAGTCCACTTTTATCAAAATTAGCATTATAAGCAAATACATCAGTAATGGAATACTTTTCCATAACCTGCTTTACAATGCGGCGAATAGTCAAAATCTGTGCCAACTTGCGCTTTCCTGCCTTGTAATCTTCCCAATATTTAGGAAGTTTCTTCGCATAGTATGCGGTATCCATCAGCGGCTTGTTATAAGCATCAAGGAACATTTCTGCAACCATGTAAGAATGGGTTTCGTAAATATTGCCCTTTTTATCAGCAACAGCAAAACCAACATCATAAGCAATAGCATCATCAGTCATGTTTGCAGTTTCAATGTCCAGAACCAGAACATACTTGCGGCGCTTGTCAATCTTTACCATTTTTATAACCTCTTTCTTTGAAATAAGGCTTACCATCGTTTCCTTATCTCTTGTTTATGTATTTATTATACCATGTAGAAGCGGCTTTGTCAAGACTTTTTTCAAATCTTTTTTATTTTTTTCTTGCCTCTCCTTTAGAACAATTATATTATAACACATGATAGTAGCTTTGTCTATTGTTAAATTGCACAAATTTCGGGAAAGCCAAGAGTGTTTATTTGTTGAATTTGCCTATTGACAAAATTGCTGCCCTGTGATACAATGGAAAAATCGACCGCACGCGGCCGGCGCAAATTATAGCATAAAAATTAGTTTTTGTCAATATGTCAAATTACACAAAAAGAAGAGGAGATTATCTCTCCTCTTCCTCCTTGATAATCTTGGAAATTTTATTCAGAAGTTCGTGAATTTCTTTCACACTCTGCGGACTAAGTTTTTCATAATCATTATCCTCAACCCTCTCGGCGAGATTGTGAACATAGGGCAGAAGTCCTGTATCATACCTCTGGAAGATAACTCTGTTGTCACCTTCAATGAAAATTTCCATTGGGTCTCCCTCACGGATTTTCAAGGTTCTGCGGATTTCCTTGGGAATAACTACTCGACCGAGGTCATCAATGCGGCGAATAATTCCAGTTGCTTTCATAATATCATTTCCTTTCTTTTGTTGTATTTAGTATACCACGAAAGGAGTTATTTGTCAACCCCTTTCGTGGATTTTTTGAAATTAAAATTCTCTGGGGTCTCCCAGACCGCTTACCCAAACAATGGTGCTGTCAACTACATGAAGCATGATTTCACCGGTTTCACAGTCCATTACATGAGTGTTAAGAACATTATCACATTCCGCCGCCTTAATGCACTCCATAACTGCTTCAGGCAATCCAAAAATCTTTGTTACATACTCGGTATTTTCAGTAACAACAAGAACCTCATAAATGTTATTCATAGTATCAATTCCTTTCCTTTATTATGTTTTTATTATAACATGGAAAAGGCTTGTTGTCAAGCCCTTTCCACAAACTTTACCCAAACATCTTCCCAATCTTTTTCGATGCTCTTGGTAAAACCTTCCTTTTCATAACCATCTCGAATGAAGTTCTGCAAATCATACTGGAATTTTCTTGCCCATTTTCTGTCAAAGATGGGAGCGCAATGCCAAAGATTATATCGTCCCCAATTCATACAATAGTAGTAGGCATTATCTTCTTCCACCCATTCAATCACTTTTGGAAGAATATGGTCAAGGATTTTCGTTGCCTGCTCAGGCGTCCAATTCATGCGCTTGTAATTCCAGTCGTTGAAATGGTCAAAAGCAAGAACAAAAGGAAGAATAGGAAGCGCCCAAAAGAAAACCTCGTATTTTCCGACAGGAACAATATACCACTTTCTTTTGCTGTTGCGGTTTTTAGCATAGCTGAAATCTTTCATTGTGATTACCTCTTTCCTTTATCTTGATTACATTATACCATGCGAAAGGGGTTTTGTCAACCCCTTTTCACACGATAAAAGAAAAATTTATTCACAAATGCTTTTGCTTCATAATCCCTAAAAAAGTACAAATTTCCAAAAAGATGAATGTTTTTGTATTCTTTAGGATTAGAATTTGTAATCAATCTTTCAACTCTCTCTTGTGTAGTGGGACAGAAAACAAGTCGAAAAATCTTATACAACCAAATCGGAACAAAACAAACCACAATACAAATTGCACACCAAGGTTTAATAAAAAACCAAGAGGGAGCGGAAATGTCATACTCTTCTTCTAAGAAAATGAACAAGCAAGACAGAAGATAGCAAGCAAGAAATCCAAAAAGAAACATTTTCATTTAATACACCCCATTCATAATAAAAGCAAAAAGGATAATTTCAAGAGCGAACATCACACTCAAACCACTGCACTCTCTGTCGATAGATGCAACAAACTGAAAAGAAAGCAGACAGGTGAAGATAATAATAGCAATCATCATTTTTAGTTCCTCCTTTACTGTAACTATATTATATCATAGCCCCTTGATAAAGTCAAGCACTTTTTCAGAAAAATTTTTATCTCTTGTCACTCTGTAAGGATTGGAAGCAGAGAAAGGAATAATTTCCAATTTATTACAACGCCGCACAACACAGTCAAGAAAAATCTGGTATTCCAAATAAGTTCCAGTTTTTCCATAAAATCTCTTATACAATTCCCCAATAGTAACGACCTCGTTGGGAAGAATACATTTCCAAATCTTCATTTGTGTTTCCCTCACTTTCTGTATTTATTATACCCTATTTCGGGAAAGAAATCAATAGTCAAATTACACAAAGTTCAACACAAAAAATTGTGCATTATACCCCTTGACAAAATTAGCGCCCGACCGCGGCGCAGTCAATTTTATCACAAAAAAGCCATTATGTCAATAGTAATTTTGCACAAAAAAAGTTTGGTAATTTCTTACCAAACTTCTTTCCACAATTTGACAACTTCATCATCATAAATGTCATCTGTTCCCATTGTATCAAAAAAGATACAGTAGTACCCATTAGGGTCAAACTCTGGAGCATAACCAATTTCTACAATCCAAGTTTCTCCATCTTCATCAAGTAACTGGACAATGTTGTCACCCTCATTGACACTTACTACCTCGGCGCACACAACACGAGTGTAAGCATTAACAGGGTTGCCGCATTTACCAGCTTCTTCCCTCTCCTCTTTTGCTTCACTCATTGTTACATTAAAAGAAGCAATTTCATTTTTTACTTCTTTCAAATCTCCTCTAATCATTGCGGCGTAGACACCAACCACAACAACCAACACCATGAACAACGCAAACATCTTCTTGTTTTTCATAATTACAACTCCTTAAAAGAATAATACAAAGAGATTCCAAGATTGATACTGTGGGTTAGGCATGGTGTTGTGTAGCACCACATCAACCCAACTGATGAACAACCAACACCAGAACAATGCAATCACTACATTCAACACCATACCTATCTTCTTCATCTACCTTGCCTCCCTTAACTGTATCTCTATTGTACCACACCTGACCTTAGTTGTCAAGTAGTTTTCTCAATTCTTTTATAATATCTTGCGTTGCGTCGATGCTACTTCTCTGCACCTCTGTGTTCCACATGGCTCTGACCTCTGCGTTATCATCGACCAATATCATCTCTGCGGCTCTCTTGCTCGGTGCGTACTGTTTAGGCACTCCATAGCTCTGAGCATAGAACTCACTCACCCAAGGCATGAACTCTTCAACCCAAGCCCTCTTCTCCTCTTCACACACACGCTCGAACTCATAGCTTGCGCCCATCGGCAACCAAGTGATGACACCAAAGCTATAACCGAGGTTCATAAGCTGATGACAGACCATAGCCAGCTCATTCATGTCTACCAAAGGACGAAGATTGATAAAAGAACCACAAACCTCTTTCCGCAGGTTATCCAGCCAATTCTTTTCACCATACAGGTCAGCTACAGTGCCATCCATGTCGAAGTAAATCTTTTTCATATTTTTAGTACCCCTTTCGGTTTATCTTTCCCTTTTGTATCTTTATTATAACAGATACATCTTAGTTTGTCAAGACCTTTTTAGAATTTTTTTAATGGAAGTCGATGAAAGTTATTATTATTTTAATTTCTTCATTTTCCTTTCTTTCTATTGTTATTATAACATAAAATATAATAATAGTCAATAGTAATTTTAAATAAATTTCGGGAATAGGATTTGTGCAATATATTTTTTCTCTTGGTCTTGACAAACTTGCCTAAGTGTGCTACACTCAATTCAACGGCCGCAGACGTCCGAGGGAGGGGTACTGTTCAGCTACTGAGAGACCATCCTTGCGAAGTTGTCAATAGCTTTTCCTAATGTAGATGGGGGTATATTCCGGGAAAAACTTTTTTAAAAATTGTGAAAAGGGTATAACCACCCAAATTCCGTTCGTTCGGCAATTTTCAATTCTAAAAACGAATAATCCTAAAAACGAATAATTAATTAATTATTAATATAAATATTTATATCAACATCATATCCCTTTAATAATACCTTCAACTTACTCTCAGTATTTTCCCAAGGAATGTTAGTACGACCTGCCCCAAGTCTATACATATTTACTTTATTAATTCCCTTTTCAATAATAAAATTACACATCTGAGCCAAACTTTTATCAAAAGTATCCCTTGTTTGAACAACAGGTAATAAAAATCTATCTTCATTAATAAAATAAATATCTTCTGCAATTCCCTCTGGATATTTATTCTTAATTATAGTTCCTAAACCAAAAGCGTCTTCCATTTCCTTAATGGCTCCATCCATCTCTAATTCTGGAGTTAAACATAAAGCTATAACCTCATTTGTATCTAACTCAGATAACATTCCTTTATTAATCTTATAATTAATATTCATTTTCTCTCACCTTTCTTATATTATATTACTAATATTTTCTAATAGTCCAACTCGTGTCATTAGACCAATGCCGCCAGGTACTGGGGTGTAATCAAGAGTAGGAATATCATAAATCTCGGAATTTGCATCGCCGCATAGCTTCCCATCTTCCTTCCTGTTAATACCTACATCTAATAAAATTTGCCGTTTAGCGGTATTTATCATATCTTTAGTAATAAAATCTTTCTTGCCAACCGCACTAATAATTATATCAGCCCCATAACAAACTTCCTTCAAAACCTCATCTGGGGTTTTACTATGACAAACTGTAACAGTAGCATTTCTCATTAAAGCCAATGCCGCCATGGGTTCTCCGACAATTTTACTTCTTCCTATCATAACAACATGGCGTCCCGCAAATTCTTCTCCTAAATAATCCATTAACATTAAAATGCCCTTTGGGGTAGCTGGAACAAAAGGAGAATCTCCTCTTAAATTATCAACATCCATTTTATTAGGAATAATTTTACTTAATACATTAATATCTAAATGCGGCGGGAGGGGCAACTGGATTATCAGACCATTTAGAGTGCGACTGCGGACAAGAAAATTAATTTTTTCCGCAAGAGAAGATTGAGAAATACTTTCATGGTATTTAAATAATGAAACTTCGATGCCAACCTCCGCACAATCTTTCATTTTTCCTTTTATATAAGCATTAGAAGCCTGATTATCTCCGACCTGAACAATACCAAATTTTAAATCCTTCCCTTGACACTTTCTCGCAATATTCTGCTTCATTTCTTCTGCTATTGTTTTACAATCAATTTTCATTTTCTTCCTCCTTTAAAATTTCAATTCTATAATATGGAACTTTTTGTATTTTTCCTTCATATTCAATTAAAGCATAAGTACCCCAAAAACTATCAACAAAAGAAATCAAATTATAAATTCTATTTACACGCCAGCAGTTTTTACAATCTGGAATTGAAGTGTTTAATGGATACTCTAAACAAAGTCTACATTCATCATGCGTGGGTTTCAATTTAACCTTCATCTTTTTTCAACTTCCTCCCGCATTTAGGACAAAAGTTAGCAGTACAACCTTTATGTAAAGCATTCTTTGTCATGCGGCTTCCACTCATTACTACATACTCCTCGCCGCAGAAATCACAAAAATCTTCATTAAAATATAACATTTCTCTTACTTCTTCTTTTGTTTTTATAATATCTTTTAATACCGCAACCTTTATTAACTCCATTATTATTTTATCTTTCATTTGCGGCATCCTCCTTTAAAATAAATACAATCCATACTGCATTGTCCATCTGCGCCTTGACATGGAATTATTTTACTCATATCTATTCCCTCTTGATTACAATACTTCATTGCGGTTTCATATCCAAATTTTTCCATTACTTTATTAAACTCATAAATATTTCGTTGAATAATATAATTATTAATATATTCTTTATTATAAGGTTCATTTATGGAGTCGTCTAAATTAAAATCAATAGAAATAGAACCATCTTTATTTCTTTTGCGCAAATATTTTTTATCAAAATATTCTCTGTTTACTTTAAAAGGGTCTTTTAATCCTAAAATCTCTTCTGCATATTTAGGAAATTGTGAGGATATACTCATAATATAACTTCCTACTTCACCAATTACAATCATATTATCACACCTTAAAATCTAAACTTTATCTTATAATTAATTATACAAAAATTAAATAAATTTGTCCAGATAATTGACAGTTCCTAAAAAATTTCGTATAATATTTATATAAGGAGGGATAACTTGAACATTAAATTAGATTATACAATCTTAAATATAGATGAAAGAAAAAAGATTGTAGAAGAAATTTGCGAAGAGAACAAGGATAATCTCACTCCTAAAAATTTAGAAACTTTATCAAATTATTTAATAAATTGCGTGGAAAAAGAAGAAAGAAAAAAAAGAAAAATTTTAACTCAAAATAGAATGGCAACTGTCAATAAAAGAGAAACCAGTTTAGAGGGTTTGGTATCTAAATTTGAAAATGGAGAAGATGGTGTTTACCAACTTTTTAGTCCAAGTAGTAAAAATTATTTATTATCACCACCGGTAAGCATCACAAAAAAAGATATAGAAGAGCTTCCTTTTATAAAACAAATACGAGAAGCAATAGCAAATTACAAGAAGATTGAAAAGAAAAATTATATCGTCTGTCAAGCAATTATTGATTTATCTCAAACTCAATATATGGTAAAAGACGCATATAGGAAACCTATCAGACTTCAAAGTTTTCAAAAAGCAGCTCCTTCTGATATTGATTGGGATTTATTCTTAGATTTTAAAAACTGGGAACACGTTGCGGCGTTCCTTCAAAATTATTCAAAATTAAAAACTAACCTTTGTGAAGATATTACAAAAACCATGTATTGGATTTTAGCTGATTTTGAAAACCTTACAGATGCGGCTTTAGAAGAAAAAGAACCTATGCTTTATGATATTGTTATTATGAAAATAGATGGTTTACAAAATCAAGATATAAGAAAAGCCTTGCAGGAAAAATATGGAAAAACATATTCAATTGAATATATTTCTTCTTTATTTAATAATAAAATTCCTAAATTAATTGCCGATGAAGCTGAAAAAAGAGAATTGATTTGGTATTATACAAATGTCGAAAAAGGAAAATGGAAGAGATGCAATCGTTGCGGGCAAGTTAAATTATTGCACAATAAGTTTTTTTCAAAGAATAATAGTAGTAAAAACGGATTTTATAGTATTTGCAAAGAATGTAGGTGCAGTAAAAAGAAAGGTAGTTGAATTAATGTATATTGTAGATACTAATGTACTAATGTCATTAAATACTTTGGATGGTATTATTGATAAATTAAAAGAGATTTATATTCCAGTTGAAGTTTTAAGTGAATTAGATAAACATAAAACTGCGGAAGGTCTTAAAGGTTTTCAGGCAAGACGCGCAATAAGAAATATAAATCAAAATATTGATAAATTACATTTTTTAAACAAAAGCCAAGAATTTTATCACACTTTCAATAAAAGCACCACTTATATAGATGACATTATTATTTCATATTTTCAAATCTACAATTATACGCTTGTTACCAATGATATTGGAATGAAAATTAAAGCAAAGGCTTTGGGTATTCATTGTATAAATTATTATGAAAATCATGTTCTACCAACTTGCTGTATTGAAATTAATATGAGCGAAGAAGATTTTGAAATTTTTAGAGAAACTGGTGGAGACTATGGGGTTCCCGCAGGTCAATATTTGATTATTAGAGACTTAAATAACAATCTTTTAAAAATTTATAAACATCTTGGAGAAGGTTTATATGATGACTTAGGATTAACAGGTATAGGTAATTATTTATTCCAAGTTAATGCTCTTGATGAATATCAAATGTGCGCTATTGATTCTTTATATAAAGATGATATGAGTATTATTGTTGGACCAGCTGGTACTGGTAAAACCTTGATTTCAATGGCCTATTGTTTACAAAAGATTAGAGAAGGCGCACGAGTGCATATTTTTGTCAATCCAGTAAAAACAAGAGGTTCAGAGGAACTTGGTTTTTATCCGGGTGATAGAGATGATAAATTGCTACAAAATTTTATTGGTAGTATATTAAAAAATAAAATTGGTGACATGACCGAAGTAGAAAGATTAATTCAAGAAGGAAGTTTAAATTTATATCCTTTTTCTGATATTAGAGGCGTTGAAATTGGAAAAGGAGATATAATGTATATCACAGAAGCTCAGAACCTTTCTATTGATTTAATGAAATTAGCTATACAACGCTGTGCGGAAGGTAGTAAGATAATTATTGAAGGAGACCCACAAACACAGGTTGATAAAGAAATTTTTGCAAATGATGGTAATGGATTAAAAAGAGTAATTGAAGTTTATACAGGAGAAGAAAATTTTTCTTATATGTATCTTCCAAATATTTATCGTTCAAAATTTGCAGAATTAGCTGAAAAGTTATAAATTATTGAGGGGTAGTCTTTTAGGCTATCCCTTTTTATTAAAGGAGGAATTATTGTGGCAGAGACAAAAGCAAAAGAAAGAAAGTGTAGCAAATGCGGGAAGCTGATGCGTGAAGACCAGAACTTTTATGTCTCTAAAAGATTAGATTTATATCCACCAGACGGTGTTGTCGATGAATGTAAAAAGTGCTTTACTATGCACATTAATATACATGAACCCTCTTCATTTTTAGGACTTTTAGAAAAAATTGATATTCCTTATATTGAAGCGGAGTGGAATACTTTTGTTGAGCGATATGGGGATAATCCTAAAACTACTCCAACAGCTATTTTTGGTCGTTATTTAGCTAAAATGAAATTAAAGCAATTTAATAAATATAGCTTTAAAGACACAGAAAGATTTGTTGAAGAAAACAAAATGAGGGAGTTAAGAGCAAAAGCTGAAAAGTTGGCTCAAATTAATAAATATAGAGATGCGCAAGCGTCTGGAGCAACTTTAGAAAATTTACAAGAAATTGATTTAAGCAATTTAACAGAAGAAGAAAAAGAAGAGTTGTTTAAAAAACCAGAAGAGTTATTTGAACCAGAAGAAATTAATACTGATTTTGATGAATTAACAAAAGAAGATAAACAGTATTTGTTACAAAAATGGGGTCGTACCTATACAATTCCAGAGTGTATCAAACTTGAAAAATTGTATAATGAGATGATAGAGTCTTATGATATTAGAACAGCTTCACACTTTGACTACTTGTTAAAAATTTGTAGAGTATCATTAAAAATTGACCAAGCTCTTGAAGTAAATGATATAGATGGTTTCCAAAAAATGACAAAAATTTATGACCTATTAATGAAATCTGCTAAATTCACAGCCGCTCAAAATAAAGAACAAAGTGATGATTACACCGACGCAGTTGGTGTCTTAGTATCATTATGTGAAGAACAGGGCTTTATTCCTAAATATCACGATGATGAGCGTCAAGATATAGTTGATTATACATTAAAAGATATGAATGATTATATGAGAAAATTAGTTATGAATGAAATGAACTTGGGTAACATGATTGAAGTTTATCTACAAAAGATGTTACAAGAGGAAAATAAGGAAGAAGATGAAATGACAGATGAAGATGATGTTGTTATTTTATCAGAAAAAGAACAAGAATTAATTCAAGATTCTGACTATGAAGAGTTTAATAATATGGTAGAAGAAGAAGCCGAATTAGACGAAGAAATGTTGAAAAAGAGTGGAGACATTACATGAGTATTAATATAAGAAAATATGAATATAGTCCTGCTCTTAAAAAGGTATTGGAAAATACTGAATATAAAATGAGTGATGGATTATTAGACGCTTTAAATATAGAAAGAAGTTCTCAAAAAATAGGTCTTTCAGAGGAAAGAATTACAGAAGTATTACCAATAATTAAAAAATATGCTTCTTTTTGGAGAGAATACCCAGATTTATTTATTGACTTTCTTTTACCTAAAAATTCTAAATTTAATTTATTCTTTTATCAAAGATTGTTTTTGCGTGCGGCAATTCGTCATAAATATTGTTATGCGACTTTCCCTCGTGCGTTCTCTAAATCATTCTTGGCAGTTTTAGTTTTGATGATTAGATGTATTTTGTATCCGGGAGCAAAATTATTCATTGTTTCTGGTACTAAAGAACAAGGTGCTTCTATCGCAAAAGAAAAGATAGAGGAATTAATAGAATTAATTCCGGCTTTAAAAAATGAAATTAATTTTAAAAAGACTTTGTTTGGTAAAGACTATGTAAAAGTAGAGTTTAAGAATGGCTCAAGATTAGACGTAGTTGCCGCAAGAAACTCAACTCGTGGTGGTCGTAGACATGGCGGTTTAATTGAAGAGGTAAATAAAAATTGCCTTAATATATCTTTTCTCTCTAATCAGAGAGGGTTTGCAAAAGCAAGCTAACGGGGAAATCTTAACATTATACCTATAAGCCAAAATAGGTTTAGGTGAAGACAATCCCGTGGGAAAAATTATTGGTCAAGATTATTAAAAATTTAAATACCAAATTTAAATATTGGATGATGGTAGTAATATTTGAAGGAGGTAAATTATGCAAGGAATATATAAAATAACTTGTAAAGTTAATGGGAAAATATATATAGGACAAAGTGTTAATATAGAGACAAGATTTAAAAGCCA
>ULYY01058068.1_pt1 | contig 33452 bp, 28 predicted proteins | sample 1962601 | NCBI WGS metagenome assembly ULYY01 (sample SAMEA4835875, study PRJEB28245) | human gut metagenome | biome: gut microbiome; material: fecal sample | place: Denmark | collected 2008 | reverse complement strand
AAACCCTGCCGCTCATTAAATCCGCGCTGGTGCAGTGGCTGGCGGACTGGAAAGATGATACCCTCATCGCCAAGCTGACCGGCTCCCCGACTGCAGGCGAAGTGATGGGCACTGAAGCATCCATCACTGCGAATAACAAGCTGACCTGTGCGATGATTTCCACCGCCAAGCGTAAGGCCATGCTGCACGCTCCGAAGGTGAAGCCGATTAAAATCGACGGGCAGGATAAATACATCATGCTCATTGGACCCTATGCGGCCCGTGACCTCAAGACGGATGCCGCATGGCTGGAAGCACAGGAACACGCAGGAATCCGCGGTTCCAATAACCCGATTTTCACCGGCGCGCTGGGTGAATACGACGGCGTGGTTCTTTATGAATACGAAAGAGTATCTACCACCCAGACCGGCGCATCCAAAGCCAACGTGGTACACAACCTTCTGCTGGGCCAGCAGGCTGCCTGCTATGCGGTCACCCGTGAACCGGATGCCATCAAGCAGGTGGACGACTACGGCAACCGTGAAGGCAACGGCATTTCCTTCAATGCCGGCATTGAAAAGGTTGTTTTCAACGGCAAGGATTACGGCGTCATCCAGGTAATGACCGGCGGCGCCGCTGACTGATTTTCATTAATTTCACAGGGTTTCAACGTTCAGGGAGTGGCGATTCGCCTCTCCCTTTTCGTTTGAAACGAACTTGCATCAAACTTGCAATATTTTGCAACAACTTGCAACGAAAGGAGGCGGGAACATGACCATCAAGCAGCTAATCAATCGGGCCTACATGCAGGTTGGCGACACATCTCACGTCAATTACACGCCTTTCCAGTTTCTTGAATACTACAACGAAGGGAACCAGCTTCTATGCCATCTCATTACCAAGTACATGCCGGACGAGGCAACCGACGATTCTTACAAGGATCTGGATGATGAGAGCGGCTGGGACCATTTCGAGGAGACCATGCTTGTGCATTACATGGTCACCAGGATTCTGAACCTGGACATTACGGCCCTCCTGCAGGAATGGGAGAACTGGATAGCCGAAAAAGCCCGCTCTGAAGGAGGTTCCAATGTAGTAATAGCAAGGGGGTACTGGGATTATGACGGTAAACGAACTGATTACCACTATCAACCTTGATACGAATGAAATCCTGGATGATGAAACGGAGTACATTCCCTACATCAACACGGCAATTGATACGCTTTCTATGCTGCTGGCCCCCATGCATGATCCGGAGGTGACAGCATGCCGGGACGTGGCCAACAATGACGCCATCCCTACCAATTTTCTCCAGTTCATGCCGCCATCCGGCTATCCCATTACCATGAAGAACGGTACTTTTCAGACGTACGATGAAAAGACGGTGCCCGATGTGTTCTATGCCGTCAAGAAGCCGCACATTGCAAGCATGGACGATGCGGTGCCTTTCTCCGAGATGTACACTTTCGCCCTGGTGCAGATTGTTTCTTACCTGGTTAAGAAGAAATCCCTGATGATTGATTTCGCCAATGCGGATAACGCTTTCATCCAGCAGTTAACGGAAACCATCAGGGCGGCAAGGGCAAGGTGAGCGCCATGGCACAGGTTTTTCAGACCGCCAGCACGCAGGGATTCCCCCTGGGCATCGACTGGAGCAAGCCGGCCGAGGCGGTAGACATCAGGGCGCTGGTGCAGGCTCATAACTGCGAATACTCCGGCACGGACGGAGCCCTGCAGACGGTGCCGGGCATCCGCATTCTATATACTGCAGATAAAGACATCACCTCTATCTACTACGATGTGAATCGGAAATGCTGGTATTTCACATCTGATGGGAAGATGTACAAGACCGAGGACTACAAGACGGCCACGGAGCTGGGAGCTCTTACCGGGACGGACAGGCCGAGGTACTGCACTTTCGGCGGCGACGTCCTTGTCGCTTCAGGCGGCAAGCTGCAGGCCGTGAGTGGGGCAGGCGATACCCTTTCGACTGTTTCCGGCTCTCCGGATTCCTGCAATTTTGTAAGCTCCAATTCCGGATCAGTGATTACAGCGTCCACTTCGGACCATCGCCTTCACTGGAGCGCCATCGGAGACTACACGAGCTGGACGAATGACAGCAATAACAGCGCATCAGCCCAGTACGTTGACGTAGGTTACAAAGACCAGGGCTGCATCATCTCCGTTTCCTTCCTGTCGAAGGCCATCATTGTTTACAAAGAATACGGCAGAGCTTACCAGGTGGTGGGCAACCCGCACAGCGGGACGCTGGCGGTGTATCCGCTTTCTGAAACGGCTTACTGCTCCGGCTCATCTGTTTCGCTGAATGACCATTCTTATTACATCGGAAACGCCGGGCTTATGAGTTTCGCTCCGACGGACACCTACGCCAACATCCAACCGGAGGAAACGGGGCTCGCTATCAATGCACAGCTCATCCGCATCACGGATAAGTCGGCGGCCATGTGGTACGTGCCTACCCGTAAGCAGCTGTGGATTCTTCCGAGCGAAAAATCGGAGTACATCTTCATTTACCACTACCTGCCGCGCTTTGCGGACGGCCGAGGCGTGTTTACCACAAGGACGCTTTCCCATGCTCTCCACGATGCGGAGAACCTTGACCATGATGTGTACATTGCTTACGGAAACAAGATAGGGATTCTTGACGAGGCTATCGACACGGATGATGGGAATCAGATAGAAACGGCAGTGACGTCGGGAAATCTGCTGGCGGAAAAGCTCTTTATCCTACTGATGAATTACACATTCGTCACGTCTAACAAGATAGCAGGCTACGGCACAGTGGAAATCTCCAACAAGAAGGCCAAGGCTCTGCAGTTCAAAGTTTCGGAAAAGCGGCTCTATGACGACACGGGGCCGCTTTATGATGCAAATACGGCACTGGCGAATGAATCGTTTACTAAACTGCTGAAGATTGGCGGCGGGCCGAACCGGTCACTGCAGATAAAGATTTACATTGCCAAGGGCTCCGTTGCCATCAGGCAGTTCGACTACACTTATTCGGAGGTGTGAATTAAATGAATTATGCAGAAACCTATCCCCTGAACGTGACGCCTCAGGGGGATTCGACACGCTCCGCCGTGGAAAAAAACCGGAAGGAAATCCTCTCCCTGGTGGCGGCGCTGAATGCACAGCCGAGCGGGGCAGTAGGAGGAAGCCGCCAGCGCGTGCTGTCGGCGGCCATGCTTTCCGGAGCGTGGAATTTCCTTTCCTCCGACGGCCTTGCGGTGATTATCAACGGCTCAGTCAATCCGGTCATCATGTCTTTCGCCGACGGATGCGGGGAAAACGGCAACATTGATTACATCGGCGTGGTAAGGGACAAGCTCTCCGCATGGTCACTCCCTGCTAATAACACCAGCTATCTCTACGTAGAACGCTCTGACGCAGGGGCGCTGACCTATGGTTCCACAACCATTGCGCCAGTGGAGCAGGACAGCGCTCCTTCTGCAGGTTCCAATGATGCAGGGCTGTGCTGGTTCTCTACGCTCGAATCGAAGATGTACGTTTGGACCGGCTCCGCATGGCAGCATAAAGTAAGGCTTTTCGTCGGCACGGCCAAAACGGACGGATCCACGGTAAAGAGCATTTCTTACAAGGAGTACCCCCAGCAGCTGGCCCCCTCTCTTCAGCAGAAACTGAAAGAAATCGAAGCAGGGGCTACGAAGAACACTAATTGCATCTCTGCTATTAAAATCGGGAATGTGACGGTGACGGCCAACGGACACCAGGACACATTCACCATCACGGCGGAGGGGCTTATTGCACTCTCTGCAGATGCCAAGTCAAGGACAATCAAGCTGTCCACGCCGGACCTGTCAAAGGTGTACGCCCAGGCAAAGCTGGACGCCCACCCGGTGGGCTCGATCTATGAATCCACCGTCAGCACTTCTCCCGCTACCTTATTCGGCGGCACTTGGGTGGCTATGGATGCGGGCCGTGTTCTTGTGGCTCAGGGCAAAGCGGCAACAGGGACCACCTTCACTGCCGGGGCTACCGGCGGCGAGGAAAAGCACAAACTCACCACGAGTGAATTACCTGTTACTAACATCAATGTTTCCGGCACGACATCATTGGCGGGAGAGCACACTCATGCCATCCGTTCCCCGGCGTTTAAAGCTGATGACGGCTCAGGCATTGGCCGTGGCTACAACTGGGAAAACGTACGAACCTATTACACGGAATCAGCTGGTGCCCATACCCATACATTCACCGGAACTGGCACATTCGGCAGCGGTTCATCACATAACGTGATGCAGCCCTATACCGTTGTTTACCGCTGGCGCCGAACTGCCTAAGCAGTGCGCCGCCATCTGTAAACCACCTGATACGGCTGCATGATGTTGTGGGCAGCATTGCCTCCGGTATTACTTATGGTTACAGTGTGGCTGTGATTCCCATCCGTTGATGTGTTCCATAAACTATTATCATGATCGCTCTTACCGGAGCCTATGTAATTCCCTGATTTATAGATTCCGAAAGGTGAACCTGAATCATTGCTTTCAGCATATGGTGCGCCATGATGATGAGCACCAGAGACCGAACAGCTTGCCATATGCCCATGGGAAGGCAACTCACTCGTGGTTATTCTCCCTAAAAGGAGCAAAATAATGAACATTGATATTTTCAACAGTATTTCCCAGACGGCCGCCAGGCTGACAGACCAATGGGCCTTTAAGCTGGCGGCGTCATGGATTATCGGGATAGAGCTCCATCTGGGGCTCTTTTCCATTTTCGCCATTCTTGTGATGCTTGACCTTTTCACAAGGTGGATAGCCATTTCTTACAAGCGTCTCGACGGCGCGGGCCTCCCCGATGACCTCTACAGCTCTATCAAAGGAATCCCGGAGGCCCACAGGGAGGGGCTTATTTCTTCCTGCGTCATGAGGCGGCAGTTTTGGAGCAAGATGGCCACTTATATGATTCTGGTGATGGCGGCACTCCTGGTGGACAACGGCCTCATGCTGCTGGACAAAAACCCCATGGCCACCACGCTGATTATCACCTATCTCTCCATGACGGAGCTTTTGAGCATGGTGGAGAATCTCGATGAGGCCGGCGTTTCGGCCCTTCATCAGTTAACGGACATTCTGAGAGGACGGCGGGGAAGATGAAGCTGGATTCACTGCATGACATGGTGAGGGACTACGCAAGGCGCACCGGTGAAAGGGTGAACCTTGACGGCTTTTTCTGGGATGAGAAGAAGGGAGGATTCCATGACGGATACAACGAATATTTCAAATTCTTCCCCCATGTGGGATTCGTCTTTTGGTCCATCGTGGAGCATGCCGGCAAGCGGTATTTCTCCATTAACCAGACTTACGGAAAATTCCATGAAATGTGCCCCTACATGAAGGAGGTAATGCACCTGAACGGCCTCACGGAAATCATCACGAGGACCACCAGGCCACCAAAGGTGCACGAGCGCCGATGGGGCATGAAGCACCTCAAAGACCTTGACTACACTTTCCAGGGCAGGCGCTACCATGTCATGGTCAGTGACATTTCTCATCTGAACTAATGAAAGGAGAAAAATCATGCTGAAATTTGATTTACAGCTGTTCGGAGGCGGCGGTAAGAAGTCTAAAGTCGTCAGCACCTCCGCCAAAGTGCCGGAGGCCAGTAGCGAGGAAAAGAAGATTCTGGCTAACGAAATGGGCTGGCTCTCCAATGCCCTGGGCGTCTCTAACAACCTCATGAACCTGGCGAATGGGCAGATTCAGAACAGCCAGGTAACGCCGGACTATAACAGCCTCCTGCAGTCGGCCCTCTCCGGCACGAAGCAGGCAGGGCAGACCGTTTCCGGCCTCATCCCGCAGGTGGCGGGCGGCGTGACGGACGCCAACAATGCCAATAACGGCTACATCGGCGGCATCGGCAATGCCATGCAGACCTACCAGGAGGGGAACAAGTATCTGGACAGCGATTACCAGAAAGCCATGGCCGACAATGCAGGCATTATGAGCGGGCTCCTCTCCGGAGATCTTCCCTCTGCCTATGCACAGAACCGGCAGAAGGCCCTGCAGTCTGACCTGGACGCTACCATGGGGAACGCTCTTTCTTCTCTGGCGGACCGTGGGATTATCAATTCCTCCGTGGCCAACCAATCAATGAACGATATTTCTAAGAATGCGGCCAACGCCCTGGCTGCCAATTACACCAGCGACATGGGCACTGCGGCCAACCTTGCGAACTCGGCCTATAACAACAAGCTGAATGGGCTGAACGGCAGGGCGGGCCTCCTTTCCGGCCTGTATTCCGGAGAGCTTTCCGGAATCGGCCAGCAAGCAGGCCTTACCGGAAACAATGTTTCCAACATCCTCAACGGCGCCAATGCCCAGGGAAGCCTTGCCGGGCAGCAGGCTAACCTTGCCAACCAGCCGATCGATTCGGCGGCGGCTGCCCAGAGCGATGCGGCATCTACTCCACTCAATTACTTCAATGCGGCCATCGGGTTGCAGAATCCGAACCTCAGCCTGTACGACAGCATGAGCGGTCACCGATACGCCGTGGCCACTCCGGGGCAGACCTACGTCAAACAGGGAAGCGGCGGATGGTTCGGTAACCTTTTGGGCACAGCCGCCAACTCTGCGGCTGCATTCTACGCCTGCTTCCCGGCGGGGACCATGGTTGCCACAACCAAGGGAGGCGTACCGATTGAGCGCATGAAGCCGGGAGATACACTGGTTGCCCTGACCGACATAGGATCGCAGGCCAGAAAGGTGAAGGCACTCCATGACATGGGCGAGCAGGAAACCTACACTGTGGAAACGGTGCCGAACGTTGAGGACCGTGCGCGTAAAGTGGTTACCACGGCAACGGAAATAGTCCTTACTTGGGAAGGCAGGAAACCGGTTTCCGCATTGAGGGCAGGGATGAAGGTTTGGACTGTTGACGGTTACCGCAAATTGGCGCATGTCGTCAAGAATCGGGCGAAATCCAGAGTGTATGACCTTGAACTTGATGATGATCAGGCGCTCTTTATTGCGGACGGCTTCGCTGTAGAACCGCTGACTGCCAAAGACATAAAGGCCAATAAAAGCGCCGGAAAGGGAGGTAAATAATGTCTGTAGTGTACATTCCTTCTGACAATATGGACGTCTGGAAATCCCTTGGGACTGCCCTTGGAACTTACCTGGGAAAGCGGGCTTCCGATATCCAAAAGACCCATGAAGCGAAAGAATATGCCAATGCCTGGTTCCCGAACCTCACGGGCTCCCAGCCACAGGAGGCCAAGACTATGGCGGACTATCTGCCCCAGGATACGACGCCAACGCTTCCCCGCCTTTCCGGCGGCGGGCTCCTGCAGAATGCTTTCTCTGCAGTACAGAACGCCATGCCTTCCATCACGGCCAACGCCCAGCCCATTACCGGCACCACCACCAGCGGCGGCACGGTTTCCTCCGGCATTCTGAACGGCGTTTTTAGAAATGGCCAGAATGGCACTCAAAACGGCGCAGGAGCGCCCGCAGGTCACGGGGGTGTAACTATCCCCTCCGCTCTTGCAAACGCCGCACAGAGCTATATGGCCCAGCCAGATTTCAATTCTGCACCGCAGGGGCAGGCGCCCGAGGGAGGGCAGGAAGGGAATGGCCTTCCTTCCGTGCCGGACCGGCAGGCTATCCGTCAGAAGAACATGGCGGATAATGGCTCCGTCTACAGGGACCTTTACGTCTCCACAGTCAAGGCCGGTTACTCCCCGGAGGAAGCCAGAGCCATGACGCTGGACAGGGTGAAGCAGGATGAAGATAACGCCTACAACGCCCAGCGCTCCGATTACATTTCCAAGGTACTGAACCCCATGAAAGAACAGATTCTGAACGCCCTCATCTTCACCAAGGACAAGGACGGCAACACCGTGGTGGACACATACCACTCTTCCAAGCTTCCGGGCCTCATTCCGGCTATCAACAAATATAATGAGGAATCTGACAAGGTGGGCGCTGACCACATGGATCTTAACAGCCTTAACAATATAGCCAAGCTAACCAAACCGGATTATAAGTACATGCAAGGGAAAAACGGCCACATTGTCCGCATTAATGGGGATAATGGAGCCGTCTCCGATGCGGGCGACTTCTCTGATCCGCGAGACCGCTACGTCAAGACCACAGCGGGATTCTGGGACGTGAAGGACAGAAAATTCATCACGGACCCGGCGGCCATGAAGAAGATTGACATCGAGCAGCAGCGGGCCAACACGCAGGGGCGTCTTGCCGATTCTAATATCGCCATGAACCAATACAGGATGACCCATCCTGCAGGCGGCAGCGGTGGCACCAGCGGGCTCAGCTCCCAGCAGATTTCCACTCTCCGCCAGCTGCACATGAACTGGATGAAGAACAACCCGGACCAGGACGAATCTTCAAGCCCCTACTACGGCCCGCTCATGAGCGCCCTCCCCGCCGGCGGCGGCTCTTCCGGCACCGCTCCCAATAAAGGATATGCGGCCGATGAGGACAAAATGAGCAAAGCCATCATGGACAGTTTCTACCATAATGGCCATGATGCTACCATCAATCTCCTGCACAGCCACGGCTGGTATAACTACGACAGCTGGGTGCCGGATGACCAATAGATTAAATAGGGAAGGAGGAAATCAGTTATGTACGACCCATTCGAAGGGATAGAACCTGCTGATAATCAGGGAAACAATGCAGGAAGCGATTCCGGCCTTTATGACCCCTTTGGAGACATCCAGGCTTATAAGCCTCCGGAAGAGACATCCTTTACAGATAAGCTGAAAGCCTTTGGGCAGGCAGTCTATGACCAGGCTGACAGAACTACCACTAACATTGAAAATGCCCTCCCAAGCTACATCGGGAAGGTGGAGCAGGCGGCCCAGAACTATGGCGATGAAGTCGGAAAGGCGGCCACCCGTGCTTATGAAGCCAGAGCCGGAGGGGAGGAAATCAACGATGAAGACCCGACCAGCGGATATGAAGGACAGAACTATGACACGGCCAAGGCAGGCCTCTATGATGCGGCAGTGGGGACGCCTGCCGGTTATGTGGCCATTACTCCCTTCGTGCCGGCGCCGGTACGCGGGGCGGCTGGCCTTCTGGCGGCGCCCACCATAGTGCATGGAACCATGAACGCCTATGACCAGAATGTGGCCAAAGATGATGGCACGCCGGTGATTTCTACCGCCAAGCAGACGCTTCTGGACCCTGTCATCGATCCCATCAAAGAGGCGGTGACACAGCCCGGGAAGTACGTGCAGGAAATCGTGGACAACCCTCTCAGCGTGTGGGACAAGGTTTTCCTCCCGGCTTCCATGGTGGAAGGCGGTGCCAAGCTGGCTCCCCGCAGGGTGAAGGATGCAGTGAAAACACGTATTGATTCGGCTGCGGACAGAGTGAGAGGCATCCGGGGGGATGACCTTTCCGGCGCCGGGGAAACAGGATTCGACGACCTGGCAGGAAGCGGGGAAGGAACCAAAGCGATGAGAAGTGACGTATACGACCCCTTTGGAGATGTCGAACCGGCTTCTCAGGGTAGTTCGACAGGTTTTGACGACCTTTCCAGAGCATCGGCGGATAATGCCGCATCCTATGACGCTCCTCCTGCTGACGTTTCCGCCCCCGTGTTCAATGTGGCAGGGGATGCGGACTGGGCAGGCATGAACAATTCCACTAAAGCGGCGTCCAATGAGCTGGTAGCAAGATGGAACCAGGCCCACCCGGAAGCGCCTGTCACCATGACAAGCGGGAAGCGCTCCGGAGGCGGTTCTTCCCACCATGACGCGGGCGAGGCCGTTGATTTCGTTTCTGATGCCTTTGAAGGCGAGGCAGGAAGGCCGCTCCGTGATGAATTCGGCCGCATGGCCAGCGACATGGGCCTTACTCCCTTCGATGAGTACAACGGCAGCGGTAATGAGGCCTATGCCCGTGGCGAGAATTTCCACGTCACTGTCCCCAGAGACTGGCAGGGAAGCGGCCGCAGCGTGGCCGATATGGCCGATGACAGGGGCTATGGATTCGATGACGGCATGAGGGGTGCCTCCGACATGGCTGATGATACCGGCAGCATGTACGACGAAACCGGCGACATGGCCACGGACGTGTACAACCGCTACCGGCAGGACGGCCTTACTGATGCCGAGGCGGCAGGTATGACGGGAAACATTGCCCAGGAAAGCAGCTTTGACACCGGCGCCGTATCCGGCGACGGATACGGGACAAAGGGCCTCATCCAGTGGGACGGCGACCGCTACGCCCGCTTTGAAAAGTGGTGCGATGACAACGGCCGCGACCCGTCGGACTGGCGGGCCCAGGTGGACTATTCCGTGGAAGAAATGAAGACTACGGAGCCCGACGCCCTCCGCCGGATGCGTGAGAGAGGCGACGACCTCACGCCGGAGGAAGCGGCCCGGATTATCCGCGAGGACTATGAAAGACCGGACCCCGCCCAGGCTAATGACGCCCGCCGCATGAGCGGAGCCAGAAGGGTGTACGACCAGGGCGGCAGGCGGCAGGATGCTCCCGTGGATGACGGAGAGGCTTCCCGCTCTTCCGGCGGCGGGGATGGCGTCATTGAGACCGGCGACAGGGGCGGGAACCTCAATTTCGATGAGCCTGCTCCTTCCGACAGGGTGCAGGCTATGAGGGATGATTACGACCCGGTGCAAGACCGCAAAGCGAAACAGCTTGACCTTATCTTGAAAAACAATCCTGCAAATGATGATGTTCATTTATGGATACGTTCAACTAAAGATATTCACACGGCTGAAGAGGTTTTCAAAGAGGCTTATGACAATGGCGAGGCCATGTACCCGGATTTTACGCTTGATATGATGGATGAAGCATTAAAATCCGGGAAAGTAACCGTTTATAGCTCTCACCCAATCAAGAACGGTATTTTCGTTACCCCGTCCTACATGAACGCAAGGGATTATTCCGGCGGAGGGCGAGTTTACTCTAAGAAAATCCGCCTTACTGATGTCGCATGGATTGATGAATCGGAAGGCCAGTATGCGCCTGTAAAAGTCTCCCGCACTTTCCGCGGAAACATCCAGGCCATGAGAGACACCTCTCAGCCACTCCGCCAGGCAGACCTTTTCCCCAGATTAAAAGGGGAAGCTATCAGGAATGACGTACCCCGCGGGTATGACGTGACCGGGAAAGGCAATGCCCAGACTATCCAGCGCATGGATACCATCCGCAGTATGAGGAACGACGTGGACTATACGGCCCATGAGGACAGCGGCGTGCCGGTCACCCGCCAGGGCATTGTGGACTACGTGAACCGACTCTTTAATGCCACCGTCCGCTACGGGCGCACGGAGAAGGGCGCAAGGGGGCAGTTCAACACGCTTTCCCACGTCATCCGCACGCAGAATTTCGCTGAGCCCCGTGTTATCGCCCACGAACTGGGCCATTTCCTGGATGAACGTTTCCACTTCTCTGAGGCGCCGGAGTACGCCGGAGAGCTCCTGCATCTTGTGGATGACCGCTTTGGGAAGGGCGGATATTCTGACCTGGACATGTCCGGAAGGCTGGCGGAGGGCTTCGCTGAATTCTTCCATGACTATGTGACAGACCGCGCCCAGGCCAGAAGGAATGCGCCGGAGTTCTACAACTACTTTGAAAAGAAACTGCACCAGGACCCCAAACTGACGGGGGCGACGAACAAGTTGACCGACGTGATGTACAAGTGGAACCACCAGGGCTCCGTGTCCAGAGTGAAGGGGCACATTTCCTTCTACTCCGATTCTGCCGGGTTCAACGGCTTGAAAAAGATGCTGCAGGATGGAACCTTTGGCGAAGCAGGAAAGAAGGCATGGAGCCGGCTTTATACGGAGGCTGTGGATGAGCTCCATCCGCTGTCTGACGTGGTGGCGGATGTGGAGAAGAGAATCGGCAGAAAGCTGCCATTCTCTGCTAATCCATTCCTGAATGCCTGGGCGGCGAGAGGGTGGAAAGGGAAGGCCATCGCCCTGCTCCAACATGGTGACCCGGAGAGGGGAATCCCTGCGCTGAAGGATATTTTCCACTCCGTAGGGAAGAAGAACCTGAAAGATTTCTCCGCCTTCCTGGTGGCCCTCCGTGAAAAAGACATCTACGACTTCAACAGCAAGCTGAAGAAGGGGGAAGAGGGCTCTGCACTGAAGGCGACCATGGACCCCATTGATGCAGGCATGACCATCCGGGAGCTGGCTAAAAAGCATCCGGAATTCGTGGAGGCGGCGAAAAATCTCTACCGCTTCCAACAGCACCTGATTGACGAGCTGGTGAAGGGAGGCATGCTCTCAGCCAAAGCGGCGGCGGACATGCGAAAAAGGTGGCCGCACTACGTTCCCTTCCAGCGCATCGTGGACGGCATCGATGCGCCGAGCGTAGGCGGGAAGAAATTCGTGAACGTTGGGAACACCATCCAGAGGTTTAAAGGCTCCTCCCGGGATATCGTGGACCCCCTGGAAAGCGTCATTTCTAATACCTTCCGGGTGGTCAGCGCCATTGAGAGAAACAAGGTGGGCCGTTCCTTCGTCCAGCTCTCGAAGATTAAGGGCATGGGCGACCTCTGCGAAGAGGTGAAGGGTACCCCGAAAGCCATAGACAGTACTTTCTATGTCTGGGAAGGCGGGAAGAAAAAGACCTACGCTACCTCTCCGGAGCTGCTGAAGGCACTCAAGATGACCAACGAGGAAGGCATGAACATGGTGGTGAAAATTCTGCGTGTTCCTGCAGGCTTCCTCCGAAGCGGAGCTACCCTGTCCCCTGAGTTCATCCTCAGAAACCCTGTGCGAGATATGATTTCCGCCTCCCTCTATTCCAAGCACGGCTTTATTCCGGTGTGGGACACCATGCGGGGGCTGGCGCTCTATCTCAAGAAAGGGAAAGAGTACTGGGATTACATGAACAGCGGCGCCGCCCAGTCGGCCATGGTATCCCTTGACCGGGACTATCTCCACGGACAGATGAGGGATCTCCTGAAGAAGAAAAGCGTGCTTTCTATGTGCGCTAACCCCATTGAAGCACTCCGGGCCTTCTCCGAAGCGACAGAAATGGCAACAAGGCTGGCGGAGTTTGACCTGGCCAAGAAGGGCTATACCGGTATCGGCAACAGGCTTTTCGGGAAAGAGCGGAAGCCTCTCTCCAACGTGGAGGCAGGCATTGAGGCCAGAGACGTGACGCTTGACTTCGGACGACACGGCAAGAGTACCCAGAGCCTGAACCAGACCATAGCCTTTTTCAATGCGGCCATCCAGGACACGGACAAGATGGTGAGGGAGTTCAAAGAACACCCGGGGCAGATGCTGACGAAAACATTCATCGGCATTACATTACCTTCATTAGTGCTCTGGTATCTCAACAAGGATGATCCGCGCTACCAAGAACTTCCACAGTGGCAGAAGGATATTTTCTGGGTGATTCCCGGGAAGGACACGCTGTACAAAATCCCGAAGCCCTTCGAACTGGGGATTCTCTTCGGGACTGTGCCGGAAAGAATGCTGCAGTACATGTACGACAAAGAAAAAGGGAGGAATGGGCCCGGTTTCAAAGGCCTTGGCGGTTCCATTATGGACAACCTGCTTCCAAGTGCCATCCCTACGGGGCTTCTTCCGGCCATTGAGTGGATTTCAAATTATTCATTCTTCATGGGACGCAACATTGTCCCCCTCTCTCAGTCGAAACTTCCGGACCGCCAGCAGTATGGACCGTACACTTCTTATCTGGCCCGCAAGGTGGGGAATGCCTTCAACCTGTCCCCAAGGAAGATTGACAACACCATCCAGGACGTTGGCGGCAACCTGGCGGCGCTGGGTAACAGCCTTATTGACCAGGCGTCTGGGCTTTCCGAAACACGCCCAGCCAAGAGGGCCAGTGAGATGCCGGGCGTCAGAGGCTTCACTGCCACCCCCTACGCTTCTTCCGACAGCGTGCAGCGCCTCCGCGACGATTTCAGCCAGCAAGAAAAACTGTACAACGAATTCAAGATGACAAAGAAAAAGCCGGAAGGGTACGACGGCGCCAAGTACATAAAGTACAAAGCCGCCATGGATGCCATGAACAACACTTACCGCGCGGAAAGAAAGATTATGGAATCTAAACTGCTCAATAGCACCCAGAAGCGGGAGCGGATTGACCGCATTAAGATGCAGCAGACAAATATCGCCAGAAGGGCCCTGGGCCTTTCCAAAGTTTCCAATGAATAGGAGGAAGAATCATGAAGGGTGTAGACGTTTCGGAAAATAACGGCCGTGTGAACTGGTCCGACGTGGCGGCTGCAGGCTTCGAGTTTGCCATGGTGCGGCTGGGCTATGGCCATGGCCATATGGACAGCCGCTTCTACGAGAATATTAATGGCGCCATTGCGGCAGGGCTGAAGGTGGGGGTATATTTCTACTCCTACGCCCTCACCCAGAAAGATGCGGACTATGAGGCCGATTTCCTGGTGCAGGCCCTGCAGGACTGCGGCCTCACTGCAGAAAAACTCCCCATGGGGGTATGGATTGACGAAGAAGACGACGATGGCTGGCGCCGTAACCATGGCCTTGATGTGTACGCAGACCATCAGTTAGTGACCAACATGGCCACCGCCACAGTCAATCGGCTGTGGGATGCAGGGTTCATGCCGGCAGGCGTGTACATGAACTGCGACTGGTACGACAACGTGATCGACATGAAGCAGACCGGCGGCGCCGGCCTTTGGCTCGCCCAGCCGGGGGCGTCTTCTCCCGCCCACGACTGCATGCTCTGGCAGTACACATTCACGGAAAATATTAACGGCCATGAATTCGACGGCAACATCGTGATTGGAGGTTTTGACAATGTTTAAGCTTATCGGAGATAAAATTTTCATTACAAGGGGAGACACCGGTATGCTCCAGCTTGTGCCTTATTCGGACGGGAAGGCAATGGAAAAGGGCACCTATACGGCGGTTCTCTCAGTGAAAGAAGACATGGACTGCGAAAACTACATTCTGCAGAAGCAGGCAAGCGATGAAGGCCGCTTCTACTTTAACCATGACGACACGAAAGATATCCCGTCTGGAATCTACGTTTATGACATTGAAATCCGGACCGGTGGGCAGGTTTTCACCATCGGCGCTTCCAAGTTCATCGTAAAAGGAGATGTGACCCGAGATGACTAAGAAAATATTTAATCAGGCCACCATGGAGGTGGATCTTGCTCTCATGTATAAGGGTGATAAAGGTGATAAAGGGGACCCGGGTGAAACCATTGCCTCCGCCTACTGCAAGTCGGACGGCACCATGGTGCTCACCATGGATTCCGGGCGGCGTGTATCCACGAACCTCCAGCCGCTGACGGACAGTATGGGGTATGCGGAAAGCGCCAAAGAGAACGCCGCATCGGCGGCGTCCTCCGCATCTGCAGCGTCGATTTCCTCCACTGGCGCGGCCTCCAGCGCTTCCGAGGCATCCTCGCAGGCCAAGGCGGCCGCATCCAGCGCCACCAACGCCGCGGCAGCAGCAGACAGAGCGGCAGCAGATGCACAGAACGCCTATATTTCTGAATCTCATGCCAAAGCCAGCGAAAAAGCGGCCAAAGAAACGGCTGACTCAATCGCCGCCAGCACCGCCGCCGATGCAAAAACGGCCACAGACCAGGCCAAGGCGGCCGCATCCAGCGCCACCAACGCCGCCTCCAGCGCTTCCGAGGCATCCTCGCAGGCCAAGGCGGCCGCAGATTCTGCCAGAGACGCGGCCACCTCAAAGAGCACGGCCGAAGAACTCTACAGGCGCTGGTGCGTGGACATCGTAGGCCCGCCGGCGGTCAGCATGGCCGAAGCAGATTTATTTGTTGCCCCGGGAGCTGCAGCCATGGCAGCCATGGGCAGATAATAAGGAGGTGAAATTATGGCAGAAGCAACGCTTCCATTCGGAGGTTATAAGCGCATCCAGTTCTCAGGAGACACGGCGGCAGAGTTCGAAAAATACAACCCTTCTTGCCGCCCTCATGAGCCGATCGTTGTCATCAAGCCAAACGGACATATCTGTATCAAGATGAATCGAACAACAACAGACCAGCGTTACAATGACATCGCCACTTTGTGGGATGAAGATGTAGCCGCCAGGCTTGAAAATGACCTCTCGGAGTCGCAGGCAGCGGCAACAGCGGCTAAGCAGTCAGAAATGACTGCGAAAGAATACGCAAAAAATGCGGCTGACGCTTTAGCAGAAGTAAATGGTAAAGCGACCGCAGCTATGACATGCGAAGGGTTTAAATTTGTAGTTGACGCCGACGGCAACGTCAGCGTTGAATCGTTGGAAGGAGATAACACATGAGCACATTAATCAACCTCCCGGGAAAAGAGGATGTGCGGCAGATTGCAGGAGAAATTGCCGCACAGACAGCAGCGCTAAAAGCATATTTCGCGGCAGCCCAGAGCGGGCTTACATTTGTCCAAACATGGGCTGAATTCAAACACCTCTGTCAACTTGGCACTATCAAAAAATATTTCAGTGTTGGTGACCAGTTAAAGTGTCAGAAGGGCGGGAAGGACCTTCTCTGGGACATTGTTCACATTGGTGAAAACACGGACGGAAGTAATTACGTCATTCTCCAGACCCATAACTGCTTGGACGACACTATGCCCTTTGACGAACGAGAAGCCATCTTTAAGGCACCGGCAGAACTTCCCGCAGGTACTTATCATTTTAAGACGCCATTGACCGGTGTAACAGATACGGATTGGACCGACCCCAAGAAATCCGGATGGAGCAAGACCTGGCAGTTTACTACAACCAAAGCCGTCCCGAAGGGCGGAATTATCACGTTCGAGAATATCACCAATTACAATGTAGACATTGCGACCAGAAAGATTGTCACCCGCGCAGCCCCGGAAAGTGATGCAAATATTGAAACACTCAGTCTCACTGAAGGCACTGCAGGAACAGACCTTGCTACTTTAGGAACCGTCAACCACGCGCAGCGCGTTTGCTACGGATATAACCGCTGGAGGGATTCCGACATTAGACAGTGGTTAAACAGTGACGCTGAAGCAGGGAAGTGGTGGAGCCAGCGCAACGATTTTGATACCAGAATTACAACTATGTATGGAGCGGCAGGCTTTATGCATGGATTGGATGAAGATTTCAGGGCGGTTATTACGAAGAGCAAGATTACCACCAACACGAATAAAATTACCGAAGACGGCAGCAATGATACCACCTACGATTATTTTTTCCTGCCCACGATGAAAAACCTGAACGCTGGAGACCAGGACAGCGCTAACCCGGAAGATACTGTTATCTGGGATTACTACCAGAAATTCCGCCAGGATGGAAAGACTGGTGAAAATAGCGAAAGAGATCCGAACCGCTTAAAAGGAAAATCGACTGGCGGCTATCTCTGGTGGTGGGAACGCTCGCCTAACGCCGGGCGCGCCTACAGCGTGCGGCACGTGAGGCAGGGCGCTGGTTGCGAGGGCGTAGCGGGCTGGGGCTGCAACGCGTACAACTGGAACGGCGTGGCCCCGGCTTGCCGCATCAACTAATCAATAATCCGCCGCCCCAGCGGCGGATGCACAAGTATTACGAAAGTCTATGGAGGAACTAAAATGTTTAGAATCGTAACAGCGAAAGAAAAACTGCGGAAAGCGGAAGAAGAGAACCGGGCACTCAAAGGAAAGGTATCCCGGCAGGCGGCTCAGATTGATTATCTCGCCATGATGGGGGATATTGAAATGCCCGAAAATAATACTGAAGGCGGCGCGGAAATGGAGGCGGCAGAAAATGAGTAAATATTACGAACGCATCAAAGCATACTATGAAGCCGGATACTGGAACAAATACATGGTGGCCAATGCGGTGAAGAAGGGCAAGATTACTGCCGAAGAGTACAAACGGATTACCGGAGAGGCATATGCCGAATGAAGCGCTTGACCACGACTGAAATCAATGAACGGCCGCCGCCTGTTTCCCGTCAGCTTGTACACCGTTCCGTAGCCGTTTGGGAGTTTCATCGTTTTCATTTCCTTTCTATTCTTGAATGTAGGAGGCTAAAGAATGCCTGATTTTAAATTATCCGATACGGCCAAGAGCTGGATTATCCCCATCCTCCTCACGTCTTTTCTGGTTTCTCTCTACTTCACGGGGCGATACTTCTATGAGAAATACCAGGATGAGAAGCCGAAGGTGATGACCACGGAGGAAGTGCATGATCCGGCCAAGGTGGCCAAAGAGATCCACGTAACCACTCCGGCTGCACAGACCATCGTGAGAGAAATAGAGCGCAGCGGCTCAACCACTCCGCAGATTTCCTACTACGTGACGGCACCTACCGTGGAGAAGGGGGCCGAGACTGTAGCAAAGCAGATAGAGAAAAAATCTCCGGAGGCTCCCGCAGGCGTACTGCAGAAATCTGACCGCACTATCGTCACGCCGAATGAGGAGAAACAGAAGGTTGATGTGTATAAAATAACGCTCCGAAAGGCCCACAAGTTGAAGGCGGGGGCATCCTACGTCGATGGTCACGCCTTCCTTTCAACTGGCTACCAGGCAGGAAAGTGGGAGGGCCTCATCCATTTTGACACCCGGACGCTGGAGCCCAGGGGCGGCACCATCACCTACACTGTGCTTGAGTGGTAATGATTTACCGCGATTAGATGCTTTAGGAAACCGTAGGAAAAATAGGAAAAAATAGGAAAAGCCGCTTCCCTTTGATGGGAGGCGGCTCTTTTCTTTTGACGGCATGACGGCAAAAATACGGCAAAAGTTTCAGCCAATTCCAGCGCATTTCAGCGGTTAATGGAATTATGGCCATGATGGGAAATATCCGATAGACACTGCTTTAGCGGTTTTCAGCCTATTATGCTCGCACACGGTAAGGATTTATGCTATAATTATCGCAAGTTCAATGCAGAAGTCTGCTCGCTTTGGCTTTTGGAAGGATAGTTTCACAGGAGAATATGAAGAGGCCGGACGGGAAGAATGGATGCAATATAAAAAAGGGAGGAACAGTAGAATGGCAGGAAGTCAATGGAAGAAGATTCTGGCAGCAGGTTTATGCGGCCTTATGGCAGCAGGTGTTTTGGCAGGCTGCGGCGGTGGAAGCGGAAGTGGAAGCAGCAGTTCCGGCGGTAAAATGAAGGTGGGCATTGTCCAGATTGTGCAGCACCCGGCGCTGGATGAGTCGAATAAAGGGTTTGTGGATGCTTTGAATGAAGCGGGGCTGAAGGATAAGGTGGAAATCGATGAGCAGAATGCCCAGGGTGACCAGTCCAATCTGAAGGCTATTGCCAATCGTTATGTGTCCGGCAATTACAAGCTCATCGGTGCTATTTCTACACCGGCGGCCCAGGCGATGGCCAATGCTACCGATAAGATTCCCATTATCTGCACTGCTATTTCCGATTTTGAAAATGCAAAGCTCATGAAGTCGGAGAAGGCACCGGACAGCAACGTAACCGGCACCAATGACCGGGGACCGGTAGATAAGCAGGTGAAGCTGATTAAGGAAATTCAGCCCAATGTCAAGAAAATCGGTATTATTTATAATTCCAGTGAAATCAATTCGGTGGTGCAGGCTAAGCATCTGAAGGAAAACTGCCAGCCCCTGGGCATTGATGTGGTGGAACTGACAGTGAATTCTGTGAATGATGTGCAGCAGGTAGCGGAAGGCTTCCTGGGCGGTAAGGTAGATGCCATTTACGTACCTACCGATAATATTATCGCTTCTTCTATTCCTACTCTGATGGCTGTAGCCAACAGGGAGAAGATCCCCGTATACGGCGCAGAAGTGGGTCATGTAAAGAACGGCGTGCTGGCTTCCGAGTCCATCAGCTTCTATGATATTGGACACCGGGCAGGCCAGATGGCTGCGGAAATCCTGAAGGGAAATAAGACGGTAAAAGATTTCCCTGTGGAAGGAGCAGACAAGACGAAGCTTTACATCAATAAGAGTGAAATGGAAACATTGGGTATCCAGATTCCAAAGGAAGTTCTTGACAGGGCAGAAATGATCTGACGTTTTACAGGAAAAGACAAAGAGTAACTTCCGATTTCTACGGAGGTTACTCTTTATCTATGGTTTTAAAATTTTAGGGAAAGGGTTAGTGTTGTGGCTTCAAAACTGAAACAGCTCTGGTGGTTAATGCTTATTTTTGCGGTTTGTAATGTAGTGATGGCCGTGATGTTGTACCAGTCTTCATCGCCGGAACCGGTCAATGAAGATGTGGTGCCTGTTGCGGCGAAGAATGTGTATTCCATCGGCATTCTGCAGTCCGATGATCTGGCGGAACAGAATAAAATGACTGCCGGTGTGCTGGCAGCGCTGGAAGCTGAGGGATACAGCAAGGGCGGCAGAGCCAAAATCGACATTGTGCAGGCCAAGGGCAATGACAAGAAACTGGAAGCTTCAGCAAAGAAGTTTGCCCGTGACAAAAAGGACTTAATTATCGCCATAGGCACCGATTCCGCCAAAGCAGCCGTCAAAGCGACAAAAAACATTCCTATTGTGGGAGTGGGGGTCATGAATTTTAAGAAGGATAAAGATTTCGCAGGACATCGAAATCTTACCGGCATCATGGATAATCCGGCTATCCTGACCCAGATTCGCATGGCCAGCCGCTGCATGTCTGTGAAAAAGCTGGGCATCCTCTATAATCCCGGCGATGCAGCTGCCTCTCTGCAGGTAGAAATTCTCCGAGAAGTAGCTGCCCAGAAAGGGATCTCCCTCTATGAGGTAGCCTATCAGCCCGACAAGGCGGCAGAACCCCAGATTCAGAAACTGGTGGGTCATATTACGGCCCTCTATGTGCCGGAAGACACGGACCTCCTTACTCATTTTGATGACATCGTAAAGGTGATGAATGGCGCCAATATTCCTATCATTGGAGAACAGTCTGAAATGGTACGGCGGGGCGCTCTCATTTCCGTATCTCCCAGCTACTACCGCATGGGATTCTCCGGCGGCCGCATGGCAGCTAGTCTGCTTAAGGGGGATTTGATTCCGGAAGATATTCCCATCATGCGGCAGCAGGATCCGGATATCGTCATCAATATGAAGCAGGTGAATGCTTTGAATATTCCGCTGCCCGGAGACCTGTGGCAGCGTTCCAGAAAGCTGTACCTCTATGACGGACAGCCTGCAAGACCCTGATTGGGATTTGTATTCAGTTAACCTTATAAAGGAAGGAAATCAAATGGCAGATTTAGCAGTTTCCACCATTGCCCAGGGACTGATGTGGTCCATCCTGGCCATTGGCGTATTTCTATCTTTCCGCGTACTTGATGTACCGGATATGACCTGCGAAGGCAGCTTCCCTCTGGGTGGTGCTATTGCAGCTTCTCTTATTGCTTCCGGCGCCTCTCCGTGGGCAGCCATCGCAGCCGGTGCGGCAGGAGGCCTCATTGCAGGCACGGTCACCGGCATCCTCTATACGAAATTAAAGATTCCCGCCATTCTGGCCGGCATCCTTACCATGATTGCCCTTTACTCCATTAACCTTCACATTATGGGAAAGGCCAATATTTCTCTTCTGCGGGTGGATACCGTATTTTCCACCACCGCCAGCCTGCTCCATGTGAGCCAGTCCACGGCAGCCTTCATTGTGCCGGCAGTCCTTATGATTATTATTTCCGCTCTTATTTACTGGTTCTTTGGCACGGAACTGGGGATGTGCATCCGCGCTACCGGCTATAATCCACAGATGGTACGGGCCCAGGGCGTGAACACGGACACCATGATTATTATGGGCCTCTTTATTTCCAATGCCCTCATTGGTCTCTGCGGCGCTGTGGTAGCACAGAACAACGGCTTTGCCGATGTAGGCATGGGCATCGGTACCATCGTTATCGGCCTGGCTTCTGTCATCATTGGTGAAGTCATTCTTGGCGTGGACAGCTTCTCCGGCTCTCTCCTTGCTGTGGTGGTGGGCTCCATTATTTATCGCGTAGTCATTGCAGTGGTGCTCTATCTGGGCATGCCGCCGAACGATTTGAAACTGTTCACCGCTATTCTTGTCATGCTTGCCCTGGCTGCTCCTATGATCAAGGGCAAAGTCAATATAGGAAAGGCAGGCTGATTATGCTTAAAGTTACAGATATCAGCAAAACATTTTTCAAGGGAACCACCAATGAAAAGAAAGCGCTCAGCCATTTGTCCCTCACTCTGAACGACGGCGATTTCTGCACTGTCATCGGCAGCAACGGCGCAGGCAAGAGTACCCTTCTGAACTCTATTGCCGGAGCCTATATTCCGGACAGCGGCACTATTGAAATCAATGGCAATGATGTGACTAAGGTAAGCGAATATAAAAGAGCCAAGTACATCGGCCGGGTTTTCCAGGATCCATTGAAAGGTACAGCCGCCGGCATGCAGGTGGAAGAAAACCTGATTATCGCTTCCCGAAGAGGGGAGAGCCGCCGGCTTCGCTGGGCTTTTTCCTCCGGTGACCATGAAAAATTCCGGGACATGGTAGCCCGTTTGGGCCTTGGCCTGGAAGATCGTCTCTCCACCAGAATCGGACTCCTTTCCGGCGGCCAGCGGCAGGCACTGACCCTCCTTATGGCCACTCTGAAAAAGCCGGACATCCTTCTTCTGGATGAACCTACCGCAGCCCTGGATCCGAAAACTGCAGGCAAAGTACTGAAAATTACCGATGAAATCGTACACGAACAGCACCTCACCACCCTGATGATTACCCACAACATGAGGGATGCCCTGAAATACGGCAACCGCCTCATCATGATGAACAGCGGCACCATTATTGCCGACTACAGTCCTGAAGAAAAGCAGAAACTCACCATCGACGATCTGCTGAAGAAATTTGAGGAAACCTCCGGCGCCATGAGCGATAGAGTTCTTCTTGGATAAACGCCTTGCAATCTATATTCCGTTCATGTATAATTACACGTGGTTGAACTGTACCCCAGTTTATCGCAACTCCGGCGTAGACCTGGATACAGCAATTTATATTTTTATAGGAGGCTATTATGTTAACAGCTGAAGCAAAAAAAGAAATCATTGACACCTATGCAGTCCACGAAGGCGACACCGGATCTCCGGAAGTACAGATTGCTATCCTCTCCAAGAGAATCGCTCTCCTTACCGAACATCTGAAATCCCACAAGAAAGACCATCATTCCCGCCGCGGCCTGCTGAAAATGGTTGGCCAGCGCAGAAACATGCTGGACTATCTCCGTCGCAAAGACATCGAACGCTACAGAGCTCTCGGTGCAAAACTGGGCCTGCGTCTGAAATAAGATTTCAAAGAAAGAGACTACCGAAAGGTAGTCTTTTTTAGTGAAAAGAGGACCGAAAGATATTCACAAAAAGTGGCTGTATGGCAACAGACAGGCTGCCAGGAGAGGGAAGGGGGATGAAGTATACAGCCTTCTTCCTCTGGAAGACGACTATCCTGCAGCACTGTGGCGTAAGGCTGTTATTCGAGTATAGACTGCACACCATGCGGGTACCTGAATGCCCGACGGTGGTGCCGCAGGCAGTGGATAACAGCAGACTTTTTGTAGGAAAGATAAACCCCCATGAAGTCTGGGATAGCTCATTTTTCAGAGTAAATTTGTCAACTCATGAATTCAATAAAAAGATCCCCACCCTTTGTAAAAAAAGGCAGGGATTTTTTTATTGAGCCTGATTTCATCACGACCGGCAGCACGAAAAGCCTGAAAGAGCTAGGTCCGACGGATAGAAGACAGATGCGCCAATCTTCCACCGCTCCATCATGATGATGGCCTCTTTCAGGCATTTCGCTTGTAGAACCTCAGAATGAACCGAGGCGCTTAATCAGGTAATGCAGGTCTCACTCATAACGCATCGAACGGACCGAAGCCCGGAGCTCTTATGGTTTCATCCATGCGAGATGGCTTGCAGCCGGACCAGGAACCGGGTATTTTTTCGTGGCCACTCCCCGGACCTTGTCCAAGCTCTCATCTATGCTTATTATACTATATAAAATTCAATAATAGAATAGTATGATAAACAAATATGCTTGCCTGTTTAGCAACCAAATATGAATAAATGTAATGAAATAGAGAATACAGACTTTCTGCAGGAAGAATACCATAGGCGAAAGATAAAATTTCTAGGGAAGCGCTGACTAAATCGTTGTCTGATTTTATTCTTGAATTTTTATGCAATGCAAGGAATGGGGCGACGCGAATAGCGAGCTATTTAAGGAGCCCCATGACGAAGCAGTGCATAAAAATTCTTATAAAAGCAGACTCTGCGAATTAATCAGTGCTTCCCTAGACATGTAACTTTCTGAAGAAATTCCCTGACTGCCGGTACAGATATTTCTATGATGGATGAAATGGAACGTCATGAAACCATCCATGAATACCACTCCCACCTATCCGGCCCCTTTTTTCCAATACCAAAGACCTCTATAAAGCAGGGGTGGCAGGCACTTGTAAAGGTAAGCGTGGAAATGCCTGTCCGTCATTTTCCGGCTTTTGGTACTCACCGGCCGGATGGACTTTTTCATCTGATGACGCAACATTCCTATTCACTTTGCCATAACTATCCTGTATAATAAGAAAATACGTGAAAAAGGATTTATTGATTACAGGAGGAAAAGGAATGTTCAAGACATTTCAGATGGAACTGGCCGGTCGTCCGCTTATTATTGAGACCGGCAAGATGGCAAAGCAGGCCAATGGTGCCGTACTGGTGAGATACGGTGATACGGTGGTGCTGGTGGCTACCACTGCCAGCAAGGAACCGAGGGAGGGAACTGATTTCTTCCCCCTGACCGTGGATTATGAAGAAAAGATGTATGCCGTAGGCAAGATGCCTGGAGGATTCCTGCGTCGTGAAGGCCGTCCGGGAAATTCCGCCATTCTGAATGCCCGTCTGATTGACCGTCCTATCCGTCCGCTTTTTGATAAACGCTGCCGCAACGATGTGCATGTGGTGGCTACGGTGCTGTCTGTGGACTACGACAATGCGCCGGAGCTGTGCGGCATGCTGGGGGCTTCTGCTTCCATCGGTATTTCCGATATTCCCTGGGATGGCCCCATTGCCGGTGTCCGTATCGGCAGGGTAGATGGAAAATATGTGGTGAACCCCACCCAGGAACAGCTGGCAGAATCTTCCATGAATATTACCGTAGCCGGTTCTGAAGAAGCTATCATGATGGTAGAAGGCGGCGCTAATGAAGCTCCGGAAGAAGAAGTGCTGGATGCCATCATGTTCGGCCATGAAACCATTAAAGAACTGTGCCGTTTCCAGAAGAAGATCATTGAAGAAGTGGGCAAGCCGAAGCGCACCATGGTGTTCCCGGAAGTTCCAGAAGAAATCGACGAAGCTGTGGCTGCTTATGCCACCGAAGATCTGAAGAAGGCTATTTTCGACGCAGATAAGCTGAGAAGAGATGGAAATATTGATGCAGTGAAGAAGGCTGCCAAGGAACATTTTGCCGACATCTATCCGGAAAATGGCGCCGATGTGGCAGAAAGCCTTGATCATCTTACCAAGCAGATTGTCCGTGATTCCATTTCCAATGAAGGTATTCGTCCGGATGGCAGAAAGCTGACAGAAATCCGCCCCATTACCTGTGAGGTGGGACTGCTTCCCCGTGTTCACGGCAGCGCTCTTTTCACCCGCGGCCAGACCCAGGCTCTTTCCATTACCACCCTGGCTCCCATGTCTGAAACCCAGATTATCGATGACCTCACTCCAATTACGGAAAAACGGTACATCCATCAGTACAATTTCCCCTCCTACTGCGTAGGTGAAACAAAGGGTTCCCGCGGACCGGGACGCCGTGAAATCGGTCATGGCGCTCTGGCAGAAAGGGCTCTTCGTCCGGTGATTCCGTCGGTGGAAGAATTCCCCTATGCTATCCGCGTAGTTTCTGAAATTCTTGAATCCAACGGTTCCTCTTCCCAGGCGTCTGTATGCGGCAGCACCATGTCTCTCATGAATGCAGGCGTGCCCATTAAGGCTCCGGTCGCAGGCATTGCTATGGGCCTCATCGAAAACGGCGGCAAGTTCAGCATCCTTTCTGATATCCAGGGCATGGAAGATGCACTGGGTGATATGGACTTCAAGGTAGCCGGCACAGCCAAAGGCGTCACTGCCATCCAGATGGATATCAAGGTACATGGTCTGTCCCGTGACATTCTGCTGGCAGCCCTGAAGCAGGCTCACGAAGGCCGTCTCTTCATCCTGGGCAAGATTGCAGCATGCATCGATAAGCCGGCAGACCATCTGTCCCCCTATGCACCGAAGATCATTGCCATTACTATTCCGGTGGAAAAAATCCGTGATGTCATCGGTGCCGGCGGCAAGACCATCAATAAGATCCAGGATGAAACCGGTGCCAAGCTGGATGTGGAAGAAGACGGACATGTGTATATTTCTTCCACTGATGAAGCAGCTGCAGAACAGGCCAAAAAGATGGTGGAAGGACTTACCCATGAGGTGAAGGCCGGCGAAACCTATCTGGGCCGGGTTACCCGTCTCATGAAGTTCGGCGCATTTGTGGAAATCCTGCCGGGTAAGGAAGGTCTGGTTCATGTATCCCAGCTGGCTCTCCAGCGGGTGGAAAAACCGGAAGACATTGTCCATGTAGGCGATGAAATCATGGTGAAGGTCACTGAAATTGATGACAAGGGCCGCATCAACCTGTCCCGCAAGGCTCTCCTTCTGGAAAAGAAGAACAAATGAGAAGCCGGGGATTTGAAGTCGTTTCTTCCTGGAAAACGGAAGGCATCCGTATTCCCGTAAGGAAAACAGCTTCCAGTGCAGGCTACGACATAGAAAGCGGAAGGGATATGGATATTCTGCCGGGCAAAGTCACCCTTATCCCCACAGGCCTTAAGGCCTATATGGGAGAAGATGAGTATCTGGCCATTTATATCCGTTCCAGCATGGCCATCAAACATGGCCTTATCCTGATAAATAGTACCGGTATTATCGACGCCGATTACTATAATAATGAGGACAATGAAGGCCACATTATGGTGGCGGTATATAATACCACTTCCCAGCCTTTCCATATTTCCAAAGGCGACCGGGTGGCCCAGGGTATTTTCACCAGGTACCTGAAGGCTGACGGCGATGAAGCCAAAGGTCTCAGGACCGGCGGTGTGGGAAGCACAGGAAAATAACTATTATTCCAGCGGCGGACAGGTTCCGCCGCTTTTCCCTTGAAGGAGGTTCCTATGAGCGTTGAAAAAGAAAAAATGGTGAGCCGTGAGGAAATCTATGACGGCCAGATTGTCCATCTGTTTAAGGACCAGGTGGAGCTGGCAGGCAGAAAGGCAGTGCGGGAAGTGATTCTTCACTGCGGCGCCGCTGCCATCATTCCTGTCACCGCCGACGGTAAGGTCCTTTTTGTGAAGCAGTACCGCTATCCGGTGGGCGAGGCGCTCCTTGAAATCCCCGCAGGGAAAATGGATCCCGGCGAAACACCGGATGCCTGCGCTGCCAGGGAGCTGGAAGAGGAAACGGGCTATCGGGGCACCTTGAAGAAGCTGGGATATGTGTACACTACGCCGGGCTTCTGCAACGAAACCATCCATCTCTACCTGGCTACGGATCTGGTACACACGGCCCAGCATCTGGACGAAGGAGAATTCCTTGATGTCCTTCCTATCCCGCTGGATGAAGTGTGGGATATGATCCGGAAGGGACATATTTACGATGCCAAAACGCTCTCGGCCTTTGCCATTGCCAGAGATGTATTGAAATAAGAGTGAACGAAGGGGCTGTGAAAAAATGTAAATCATTTCTTCACAGCCCCTTCGTTTTAGATCTGCAGAAAAGGGGCGTGAGAGGAAGGAACATTCTTTTTCCAGTATTTTGGGCTTCTGTCCAACCCTCTGGCCTGGTATCTGCATCTATGATGCACTTACGGTTTTCTGCCGCATGGGTCCCATCTATTTCTATTCCTGCTATAATATAATACAAAAGAAATGATTTTTTCATGAAGGAGGAGCTTTATGAGGAAAATTGCTTTCTATGGAAAGGGCGGTATCGGGAAGTCTACCACCGCTTCCAATGTATCTGCAGCGTTAAGTCTCATGGGAAAGCGGGTGTGCCAGATCGGCTGTGACCCGAAGAATGATTCTACGAGGCTTTTGCTTGGGCATATTTGCCAGTCCACGGTACTGGATATCCTGCGGACCAGGGATACCGGGGATATCCGAAAGGAAGATATTATTCACACCGGGTTTAACGGTATTACCTGTGTGGAGGCAGGGGGACCGGAGCCCGGTGTGGGCTGTGCAGGCCGGGGAATTATTGTGGCTTTGGAGCTTCTGGACCGGATGAAGGCGCTGCCGGAAAGCGATGTCATTCTTTACGACGTGCTGGGAGATGTGGTCTGTGGCGGCTTTGCCATGCCTATCAGGGAAGGGTACGCCGAGGAAATCTATATCGTCTCTTCCGGCGAACTCATGTCCCTCTACGCTGCCAATAATATTGCCAAAGGTATCGCCCGGTTTGCGTCCAGAGGAAAGGTGCGGCTGGCGGGAATTATAGGAAACAGTCGGAATGTGCCGGGGGAGAAGGAACTGCTTCTGGCCTTTGCAGAAAGGCTTCACACCCATTTGGCCGCCTTTATTCCCCGGGATAAGACGGTGAACCTGGCGGAAAATCATCGGCAGACGGTGCTGCAGTATGCTCCTGATTCTCCCCAGGCTGAAGTGTACAGGAAGCTGGCAGGAACCATTCTTTCCGATAAAGAAGGCACGATTCCAAAGCCCATGAGTTTTGATGAAATGGAAGAGATGGTGGCCCGCTATGGCAGTGAAGACTAAATGGCTTCTTTCGTCGGACTGCCCGTCCAGCTGCACCATGACCGGCGTGTGGCGGGCGGTGGCCTATGACCAGGGCTGCGTAGTCATATTTCACAGCCCTGCTGGATGCGCCCATGTGGCATCCACCATGGATTTGGGAAATCATTACCGCATTACGGCTGATGGTTGTCCGGAAAAGGGGGACCCGGTGCCTCTCATTTCCTTTAATCTTCGAGAAAAGGACAGCATTTTCGGCGGCATCGAAAGGCTTCATGAATGCATTGCCTATGCGGTGAAGACCTGCCATCCCGAATGCCTGGTCATTGCCTCTTCCTGTGTGGCCGGTGTTATTGGCGACGATGTGGATGAGGAAGCCCGGGAGGCAGAGGAGACCTATGGCATTCCGGTGCTGTCCATGGCTTTTTCCGGCTTTCTGGGTGGTGAATATTCTGATGGCTATTATAAAACCATGGATGCCATCATGCACCGGTTTTTCAAAAAGCAGGACCATAAAAAAGGAAAGGTCCTCCTTCTGGGGGATCAGATGGGTCCCGAGGGGCAGTATGCCCGGGAGATGAAACGGCTTCTTTCTTTCTTTGGCCTTACCGTGGATTTCCAGTTTCCCGGCTATGTTCCTTTTTCAAAATGGAGCCAGGTGACGGAGGCATCCCTGTCTGTCCTTCTTGGCACGGCGGGGCAGCCGGAGGGAATGAAGGAAAGAGCCCTCTGGCTGGAAAGGGAATTTGGTATTCCCTTTTTGGGAGATTGCTACCCTCTGGGACTGGAGGGCACCTGGTCATGGATCAGGCGGCTTGCTGATTTCATGAAGGAAAAAGAAAAAGGGGAGGCCCTTATCAGGGAGGAAATGGAAAGGGTGGAGAAGCGGGTGTCTGCCTTTCTGCCGGTAACAGAAGGGAAGAAGGCATTCATTGCCATTGGCCGGGGGCGGCGCTGGTACCATCCGTCAGGCACCATCCGTTCCCTCCAAAGGCTTCACATGGAGCCTGCAGGAGTCATGTTCTTTTCCAATCTTACAGAAGAAGATATGGCGTCAGACAGGGAGGAAATTTCCGCTCTGGGGGATATTCCAGTCTATCATGAGGAGGAAGGGCAGAAGGCTATGGAGACGGCGGACGTTCTTCTCACCACCAATGAAATATACGACTCTTCCCTTCGGCAGCTTTTCATCCCCATGGTGCCCCTGGCAGGGACGGAGGGGGAGCTGGCGTTTCTTACCTCCCTGTATCGCCTGCTCTGCCGCCATGGAAGGAAGGGAGGCATGACCTATGTCAAAATGTGAATTTGAATTATCCTGCCACCATAATGATACCTGTGGCCTCACAGGATCCGCTGCCTTTTTTGCATCCATTCCTGGAAGTTTTGTCCTCATAAACGGGCCGCTATGGTGTTATTTCTATGCCATGAAATATATCGATGATGAAAACAGCCGGGCGGCCCGCTGCATCTCTTGCACCGGTACGTCTCCATCGTCTCTGGTATACGGCACGGAAAAAGAAATCCTTCGGGGCCTGTCTCGTATTCAAAGTCAGGGGTCGGCAGAGCGGGTCTTTCTGGAGAGCAACTGCAGCACCGGTCTCATTGGCGATGATGTAAAGGGCATTGCGGAAGAGTTCGGCGGTCCCTGGCCGGTATATACCATGGACAGCGGTGGATTGAAAGGCTCCTTTGAGAAAGGCTTCGCCCGGGCTTTCCTTCGGGTGGTGGAGGAAATGAAGGAAGGAAGCACCGTTCCTGCTTCCGTGAATGTGCTGGGCCTTTCGGAAGTGTATCTGAAGGGCAGGGAAGAGGGAAATGAAATTCGGCGCATCCTTAAGGGCTGCGGCATCAGGGTCATTTCCACGCCCGGCTGTGAAAGCAGCTGGCATGAAATCATGGAAGCTCCGAAGGCATCTTTCAACCTGGTGGTGCGGGATGAACTGGGGCTTCCGGCGGCAAAGGAAATGGAAAAGCGCTTCCACATTCCCTATGCTTCCGTAGGCCTTCCCTATGGCTTTGAAGGCAGCAGGAAATGGACAGAAAAAGTAATTTCCCTTCTGTCCTTTGGGAAGGCCCAGCCTTTTCTGGATCAGGAAAAAGAAAGGGCTGAGGAAGTCCTTCGAAAGGGAAATGGTCTGGAATCTCTCTGGGGCTCCCTGTGGTTTGATGAGGTGCTAGTGGTAGCGCCGCCTTCCGAGGCTCTGGGCATAGCAGAGGCTCTGCGCAGCGAATGGATAGATACGGCCAGGCTTACGGTGCACCTCCTTTCACCTTCGGACCGGACCTGTCCTTTGGCTGATAACGTTCGGCTTGTGACGGAAGATGATGAGGATATAAGGAAGGATTACGAAAACTGGAAGGACGGCCTTGTCCTCTCCAGCAGTCATGAAACGACAAGGCTGGAAAGGCTTCATAAACCTTTCGTTTCCTGCCATATTGCCCGTCCCTCCTACGATGAATGTTCCTTTTCCGACCTTCCCTACTGCGGTTTTCGGGGCGCCGCCCTGCTCTACGAAAAGATATGGAACGCCCGTCTCCGGCAGATCCGGTATGGGAAACATATAAAATAAACATAGGAAATGTAAAGCACTGATAATTGTGACTTTTGAATTTATCAGTGCTTTTTTAATGCAGGAAAATTATAAGCTACAGGTGAATCAGAGATTTATTAAATAAATCAGAATCATTGCCTTTAAAAATGTAGCGAAAATAGTATAATATATAAAGTAAATTAATAAAAATCATGGAAATTATGAAAAGGACAGGAGATGGGCGAGAAAGTTTGGGAAAGGAATGGCTAGTGTGCTGGTAGGGTAGTAAACTAGTGTGCTGGTATGCTGGTGTACTGGTCGGAGTCATTATTGACATGGACCGGGATTTCTTGCCTGCGGCGCAGAATGACCATGGGCAGAAGGCAATCCCGTCATGCCAGCTTTATGCGTATCACCGGTCAGAGATACCATACCCTAAACGCTCCGAACCTTCTGAACCCTGCGAACTCTCACGCCAAAGGCGTGTCCTGAAGTCTCTAAGGAAAGAGGTATGTATGGACGATATTAAGATTATTTATATGACGAACCATGACAGAAGATATGCTGCCATTAAGAAGGCCTGTGACGGACTGCAGGAAGAAGGGAAGATTTCAGACCTCTGCATTCCGGTTTTCCTGGAACGCACCAGTGACTGGGACCGGTCCTGGGAAAGGAAGATGAAAGGCGCTTCTCTGGTTATGATCCATCTGATGAAGAATGGACTGAAATCCCGTTTCTGGAAGGACTGCAGGAATTTTTTGGATAGGTCCGGCATTCCTTACTTTGTAGATGCCGTGGATGGGGATACAGCGGAGCACAGTGGTTCTCTTTCCGATGATATGATGAAGCGGTTCCGTGAATACTGCCTCTATGGGGGCATGGAAAATTTCAGGAATCTCTGGCTCTATGCTTCTTCTCTGTTTGACTCCTCCATTGCAGAGCCGCCGGCTCCCCAGAGCTATACCTGGGCCGGCATTTACGACAGGGACAGTGAAAAAGGATTTACCACGGACCTTTCTTCTTTCCTCCAGAAGTTTTCCGGTGACGAAAAGCCGGTCATCGGTCTCCTGTTTTACCGGGAGGAATGGATCTGGGGGGATCTGTCCTACCAGAACGCTTTTATAGATGAAGCGGAAAAGCAGGGGTACCATGTACTTCCTGTTTTTGCCAATGGGTCGCCCGATGTGAGCCTTGGCATGCCCACCCTGTCCGACGTCATTTCCACCTATTTCATGAAAGATGGGAAGACGGTGATTGATTCTCTGGTGAGCACCATGAAATTTTCCCTTACCGGTAGCGGAAAGGCCAGTGTAGATACGCTGAAAAAGCTGGGGGTGCCCCTGCTTGAAGCCTATACACTCCTGGTTTCGGAAAAGGAATGGCGAGAAAACGGGGAAGGCCTTAACGCCATTGAAACCTCCATTGCTGCTGCCATGCCGGAGCTGGACGGCGTCATTCACGGCGTACCCATTGCCGGCAGAATGAAGAAAGAAGATGGCACTGTGGAATTCAAGCCGATTCCCGAACGGATTAGCCGCATGGTGGGAAAGGCAGGCAAATGGGCAGCTCTCCACAAAATGAAGAACAGCCATAAGAAAGTCGCCCTTATTTTCCACAATTATCCCGCTAAGAATTCCAACATTGGCAGCGCCTCGGGGCTGGATACCATGGAAAGTGCCATTCGTCTCATGAAGCGAATGAAGGAAGACGGGTACACCATCGATTTCATTCCGGAAACGACGGAAAAATTTATCGAACTCATGACCTCCCATGCCACCAATGATATTTCCATGATGACCGAAAAACAGGCAGAGGAATGCCAGAAGCTTTCGGCTAAGGACTACGTGGAATTCTTCCACACCCTGGGCGCTGATGCACAGAAAAAGATGGAAGAGGAATGGGGAAAGGCACCGGGAGACGTGATGATTTCCGAAAAAGGAAATATCCTGGTGCCCGGAACCATGGACGGCAATATGTTCCTTACGGTGCAGCCGTCCCGCCAGTATGGCATGGACCCTTCCAAAGCCTACCATGACCCCTATATTGCACCGACCCATCAGTATCTGGCCTTCTACTACTGGCTCCGTCATGTATGGAAGGCAGATGCGGTGATCCATATGGGGACCCATGGAAACCTGGAATGGCTGCCGGGGAAGAGCGTAGGACTGGATGAAGAAAGCTATCCTGACATAGCCCTGGGAGACCTGCCCAATGTATATCCCTACCATATGACCATTACCGGCGAAGG
>ULYY01021355.1_pt1 | contig 33874 bp, 27 predicted proteins | sample 1962601 | NCBI WGS metagenome assembly ULYY01 (sample SAMEA4835875, study PRJEB28245) | human gut metagenome | biome: gut microbiome; material: fecal sample | place: Denmark | collected 2008 | reverse complement strand
TCTCAACCAACTCATGATTGAAATCATCAAATTCATCCACTAACACTCTTACTTCTTCCAAATCTAGTACTACATCACTACAAGTATTATCAGCCTGTTTTAATTTTTGAAATACTTCGTCCAACAATTCATAATCCTTATCACTCAACATGATCCATACCTCTAATTCAACAAACCAGGCTTATCCTCATCATCAAACATATCACGCAACATATCCATAATATCCTCTTGATTCTTTAATATAATCTTTATCTCTGCACTGTTTAGTCTTACACTACTCTTAGTATTTCTAGCACTCCTAAGCTTTTTAAATACTTTCTCTAAGAAATCAAAATCTTCATCTGTCATCATAATAATAGCTCCATCCTATAGTTTTTTTTATTACACGAAATGATACCTAAATGAAAAAGGGAACAACATTGTCCCTTTATTAATTAGAGAATAGATATTTTTGTTACTGTATCAATTGACATCAAATCCTGATACAATTCATTTTTATGGTCAATCCACCTATTATTTGTATCAAAAGTCATTAAATCTAGATTCCTATCAATTTTTATTTCATTGACCTCTATACCATGCTTCTCAAATATTATATATATTTCATCTTTGTCAGAAACAATATTAGTCTGAATCAATACATTAGGATGATCAATTTGATTGAAAAAAGGACAATGAAATATCTTTTGAAGAACGACTAGAAATAATGTCGCAAAAACACCAATAAAAATCAACCCAGCACCAATACATGCAGCTATACCAGAAGTAGTCCACATTCCAGCTGCTGTAGTAAGCCCTTGAATCAAATCATCTTTCACAAAGATTACGCCTGCACCAAGAAATCCAATTCCACTAACAATTTGTGCTGCCACTCTAGCTCCATCCGCCTTCGACACATCAAAAAACGCATATTTAGAAATAATCATAAACATTGAAGATCCTAGTGCAATAATCGCATGCGTTCGAATCCCAGCCGATTTATTTCGACTCGTCCTTTCATATCCAATGGCACAACCACATAAAGTAGCCAACCCGATACGAAATATCCAATTTAAATATTCTAGTTCTGAATACAAAATATCATCTCCAAACTCAACTGCAATACATTTGTTTTAGTTTACTTATTTTTTCTTCAGTAAGCCCATACTCCTCTTCAAAAAAATCTTTATAACTAGAATACGTTTGTTCAATTGTATCAATCGACAATTGAATAAATTCTTCCCTTACATATAAAAGGGCATCACATTCTTTTCTAAACTCTAAAGGAATATGCAAATGCTCGCACAACTCCTCATTAATTTGTTTCAAATCTACATTTGAAGACAAATATTCTTTTATAGCATCCTCTTTTTTACAACCTAGTGCCATCATAATTAAAAATCCAGCGACACCCGTTCTATCTTTCCCAGCTGTATAATGAAAATAAACATTTCCATTATTTTCTAACAACAAATTAAACATTTGTTTATATGCCAGATTATTAATAGGCATGAAAGAATACCCTTTTTTCAAATAATCAATAATGAAATTTTTATTTTCTCTTGTCATCTTATCCTTGATAACTGAACCAAAATCAAATGAATATCCATTATCTAAATCCATCTGAATTGCGCTTATATTATAATAAGACATGTCCACAGCCAATGAGTCAGGTTCGTTCAAAGCTTCTTTCTTATCTCTAAAATCAAGAATATACTTAATATTCAACTCTTGAGACAAACATTTTAAATCTTCACTTGATAAATCAATTAGTGGTCCTCCACGAAAAATTTTGTTTGACTTCATTTCAAGACCATCACATGTTTTATATCCCTTTATATCCCTAAAGTTTCTAATTTTTGTCTTAAGCCTACGCTTCACCAATTCATCAAATTCATTCTGACTTAAACCAAATCCACCAATACTCGTCAAATGAATATTATGAAAGTCACTACCACCACTACACATTAAATTATATTTATTCACATATTCATGTACTTTAGGATAATCCTCAGCCTTCATACTTGGATGTGAAATCTCAATGCCATCAATTCCATAACCAACATATTTATCAATTTCATCATAATTATCATATTCACAAGGATGAGCAAGTATAGCTATACCGCCATCCTTATGAATTGCATCAATACCCTCTTTTATATCAATATAACCCATTTTTTTATCCGTTTCTAGAGTTGTTTTCGATGCAAAAAGTGCTCTATATTTATTTAAATCATTTAATTCTGGATACTTCTCAACTAACGCTTCAAACAAATGCATTTTAAAAACTATATTATTCTTCGCATATTTCTTTGCATCTGAATAAGTAATATCAAAGCCTTTATTTCTTAATTCCTCTATTAATTCATGATGATACGCATCTCTGCATGACAATGTATGATTGCATAATTGTTCAATATGTTTTGGATCATATTGAATCCATAATCCAACTACATGCACCTTTTTACACACATCCCAATCATAGCAACTCAGCTCTACTCCTGGTATCATATGAATTTTTCTCTTATCACATTCCATTTTTACTTTTTCTAAATGAAAAACTGTGTCATGATCTGTGATTGCAATTGTTTTAATTCCCTGTTCTAGCGCAAAATCAAGTGTTTCTTCAATTGAATGAATGCCATCACTATAATCTGTATGAACATGTAAATCTGCATACACCATAAACTCACCTTACTTTAAATCACTCTTAATAAAACATCATTTGTTGAAACAGAAGTTTCTTTTGTAGGTAAAACTTCCAAATAATCCTTTGAATTAGTGACTACAACCATAACTGTTGGATCAAGACCCGCCTTTTCAATTTCATCTACATCAAATTCAATCAATAAATCGCCCTTTTTTACTTGTGCACCTTTTTCCACAAATTGCTTAAAGGGCTTCCCACTTAATTTAACAGTATCAATACCAATATGAATCAATAGTTCTAAGCCATCATCTGATTTAATTCCAATCGCATGTTTTGTTTCAAACGTTGCAGAAACTGTTCCATCCACAGGAGCATAAATCTTTCCATCTGTTGGTTTAATTGCGATTCCTTCACCCAAAATACCATTTGAGAACATTGAATCACCCACTTCACTCATAGGTACAGTCATCCCTTTTACAGGTGATTCAACCTGTGAAATACGATTTTCAATATTTTTAACTGTATCTTTCTTTTCTTCAACTGGATCATCAAATCCTATGACCCAAGTCGCGATAAAACTTATTACTGCAGAAATAGCCATAGTAATCAATGCATTCTTTAAATTATTTGGTGCACCTTCACCTACCCACATAGGCAAGTTAATCAAGCTTGGTGTCATAAACGCAAATGCTTTTAATCCTGCAAAGCCAGCATATAAACCACCCGCAAAAGATCCAATCATTACTGCCAACATAGGCTTTTTCAAACGCAATGTTACACCATAAATACATGGTTCAGTAATACCTGCTAAGAAAGCTGTTAAACTAGCTGAGAAGCATGTACTTCTAAATTTTTTATTCTTCGTTTTTAAACCACAAGCCAAAGCAGCCGTTCCCTGAGAAATATTCGCTGTTAATGTTAAAGTTCTAGAAATTGGATCAAATCCTGATTGCGATAAAATTTGAATACCTGCAATCGCTAAAGGAGCATGCATACCACCTACAACAAGCCATGGATATACAATACATACAATCGCAATTCCAAACATTCCAAACGTATTATAAGCCCATAATAATGCTTTACCTGTATAAATAGAAATCAATCCCATTGCTGGTGCTAATACGACAAATGATAAAGGTACCATAATCAATAAAACCAATAATGGAATCAACATTCCTTTTAACACTTCCGGAATAACACGATTCAATGATTTTTCTAAACGACTCATCACAAAAACAATTAAAATAGATGGAATCAATGATGAAGTATATGGCATTCCATAAACTGGTAATGCACCAAACATTTGTCCAATAAATTTAGGATCCACTGCTGAAACAATACTATTCCAATTCGGATGAACTAAAATACAACCTAATAAAGCAGCTAAGAATACATTACATTTAAAATGTTTTGCAGCTGCAATTGCCGTAAATACTGGTAAGAACATAAAACCTGCATCAAACGCAAAGTTAAAGATATAGTATGTCATTGATGTTTCTGCATTTGCCCAACCCATCATTGAAATAACCAACAATATACATTTACCAAGTCCTGTACCAACCAAAATAGGGATTAATGGTCCTATACAACCAATAATAGCTCCGAAAATAGATCTAACGATTCCTTTTTTACCTTCTTTTTCATTATTGCTCGAATCGTTCGTATCTGAGATATTTGCCAACTTACAAATATCCAAATACACATCATGAACATGTGTACCAATTACAACTTGATATTGTCCTGCTTTTTTGATTAAAGATAAAACACCATCGATACCTTCAATTCTTGCATCATCCGCTCTACTTTCATCCTTTAAAGTAAAACGAAGACGCGTCATACAATGTTGTAATGCTACAATATTCTCCTTTCCTCCTACCGATTGAATAATCTCTTTTGCTAGTTTTTCGTATTTCATAAACTCTCCTCCATTCTACGTAAAAAACCACAAACGAGAAGGTTTGGCCAACTTAATGTAACCACCCAACCAATATACTAAAATCATTTCTTACTAATGATTTTCGCAACATGAATAGTTAAATATAATACTTCCTCATCACTCAATACATATGAATAAACTTTTTGAATATAATTTTGCATTTTAGAAACACATAAATATGGCTCTAAATATTTCTCTTTCATAATCTCCAATAAATCATTGTCCAATGACTCATCCGAAGAAGTACTTTGATTTTTAAATAATCGCACTGCAAAAAATCGTAGATGCGTAATAAAACGATTATATGCTAATGAATCAAGATCAAATTCCATGTGGAAATAATCTTTCACTATATCTGTTAATGAACGAATAAAATCAGTAATGTCATATATTTCCTCTACATTCCTATTCATTTCACTACTTATAATATGAAATGCTAAAAAAGCAGCCTCATCATTTTGCATGCGAATACCATATTTTTCTTCTATTAAATCCAATGCATACAATCCCAACTTATATTCTTTAGGATAAAAAGTTTTAACTTCATATAATAAATGATTCTTCAAAATCAATTTATCTTTATATCTTTCGATACTCGTATGAATATGATCCGTTAAAGAAATATAAAGAGAATCATCTATTTTCAATTCCTCTCTAGCCTTCTCTATAACCTTACTAGAAATTTCCATATATTCTAAAGGTATATCCTTCAACATATTCAAATACTTATCTTTAGAATTTTTAATATTTAATACATAAGTTTTTATAACACGATCACCATCAATGTCCTGACCTGTCTTTTTGCCATAAGCAATCCCTTTACCCATGACAATAACTTCTTCTTTTCTATCATTTAATGTGATAACTGCATTATTATTTAAAATTTTCTTAATTTTCATAATCCACAATCTCCTTAAGCTAAAACAAAATAAAAACCTGTCCAGAAAAATTCTGTAAACAGGTTTAGTGTTGCCAACAAATACTGCAATAACTATCCATAAATTACAAGTCAAGAATATATTTAATCTTCACATATAAGATAACATATATCAACATTGTTTGCAAACGCTTTCACTCTCTTGATGACCGTAATAGAAGAAGTAACAAAAATAACCCGGTAGTTTAACATCTCTGCTCCTTAGTTAATAATTCTTTAAACACTCATAGGGTTTTCAACCCTACGATTCTTGAAGCCAGCTTTTAGTCGACCCTATCTAATTGCGGATTACCATTCAATTTTGAATTTGCTTTTTATTACTTTATTTAAAATATGAAATTTTAAAGCCTTCTTCCAAATACTCCACATCAAAATCAGGAAGTTTATCATTAAAATAATTCACCATGTTTTTTAAACCACCAATTTCACAACCAGCATGATCTACGACAATCATAGGCAAATCATTATCAATCGCATATTGAGCATCTTTGTAGTTTGTGATTCCATCATCCGCCACAATGACTACATCTGGATTGAACTCTAACATTTCAAAGATATCTGTTCCAGCACCAGTACCCATAGCTAAATGAGATACTTCTTTATTTACATCTCCAAAAACATAAACTCCCTCTTCACCATCTTCTTTTAATACATTAGCCACATGCGTTGCTAATTCTGAAACAGTTTGTTTAGGAATATTTGCAGATTGATAATATGAGTTAATCACTCTATTTCTAAAATCAAAACCAAGCTTTTTAGCCCATACATCACTCACACCATATTCAGGAATAGAATCCCAAACATCATGACAACGATACACACAAATATTACCCTTACTTAACAAGTCTTTCTTATGTTCAATAGACTCTACTAATTTAGTTTCCAAATGCGTTCCTGTCGTATAGAAAATATTCTCATGAGAAATAATGAAGTTAATACCCTTTTTTAATGCTTGTTCAATCACCCTATTTGTAGCCACCCAACAAACACCAATCTTCTTTACTTCTTGATCATCATCACCAAATAAAACACGATCCCTTGTACAACGATTCCAACGAACCCAAGTCCCCTCTTCTTTTAAACATTCAATTACATCTTTAATCTTCATAACCATAAAACCCCTCGATAATCTTCTTAATCTCAACCAACTCATGATTGAAATCATCAAATTCATCCACTAAGACCCTTACTTCTTCACAATCTAGTACTACATCACTACTATTTTAGCTTATTCAATACACATTCCAACAATTCATAATCCTCATCTGTCATCTATCTTAAGCGTAATAAAAGCCGTCACATTATGCAACGGCAAGTCTTCTATGAAACTTATATATATGAATAGCTAATAAGATTATTAATACAATCGACACTGTTCTATGAAGAAGTAATATTATTGGATGTTCAACCATAATCAATCCCAGTATTCCTAAAACAAAGGATAATATAGTTAATACAATAATAAGAATATACTTCAAATCCAATCTTTTTCTATACAGGAACACATGAATCAAAGCCAATACTAAGAATAATGTAGAAGCCAATTTATGAACCATGTTCCAGTAATTGGAACCATAATAGTCAAAACAAAGCTAATAGCGAGTAAATAATTCAAAACCCTTCTCATACTGTCTTTACTCCAAACGTAAAATAAACCATATGAAAAATCCAAACAATCAATAAAACAATATTACCAACGACAATGCCCTTCAATCCCATCATGATAAATCCAATGCTCGTCAATAAAGTTACTGAACACATAATACGAACCATTGCTTGTTTCGTCATACCATTCTTCATATTGTTATCTTTATACAACTTCGTATTCTTAAACCAACCATCCAATTTTTCACTTGATTTTGCAAAACAAAAAGTTGCAAGCAACACAAAAGGAACCGTTGGAAGAATCGGTAATATGACACCAATAATTCCTAACCCTAATGATATACATCCGATCATGATATATAGAATCTTTTTCATTATACCTCTATATATAACTCATATTTTATAAGAGAAGTCATCTCTTGTTAGATTCGACTAACTTTTGATTATTCTACTGAATTTATGACTTGTTGTCAATCAGTTTGCATAATCCCCTATTTATAGCTATAATACAAATACAGAAAGACTACTGGATACAGTGGTCACTCTGAAATCATTCTAATGCGAAGGCACTAGTTTAACTTCTTTGCGTGAAAGGTGGACTAGTGTCTTTTGCATTTTTCTATAATCAATAATGTGATTCTAAGTATTTCTACTATGGCCATTAAACACATGGCAACATCAATGTATAGATAAATATATATACAACACGTCTTCCTGCAAAAAAATTGAAGGATCTGTCAAGAACACAAGCAGATATCATTTTTAATTCCAAGGGTAGCCGTTACTACATCCAGTAGCCAATTCCAATTATAAAACTTCAATGTGAAAACATTATTAATTCCAATAAATTTGTTGTGATTGTTCCTATTCCATCTAAAACGACTAATTTTCAACAAAATAAAAGAACGTCGTGCAGGCGTTCTCTTGAAGAAATTCTAAAACAATAATTGCAATCCCATCACGATGACCCACATATAAGCACAAGTCTTAGAAATCATCAATAAACCAATCTTTGGTTTTGTCTTAGACCACAATGTAACAAGGATGTAGCAGCCAAAAGAAATAAGGATGGCTGCAACCATACGGTTCATATGTAAATCGTACATATTTCCTGAAATGGCATAAAGAAGAATCACACCAATTCCAGTTACGGCAAACACGACATTACGAATCACAGACAACTTCCTGTTTCCTTCTTCTGAAGTCCAGTTATTTTGTGGCAAGAAACAAACAACGATACGAATAAATGTTGAAATCCAAATCATAGCCTCGACCCAAAGTGGAGCTTGAAATGTTGGAAATGCTAATTTCCAGATAAACAATAATATAATATAGAACACTGTCATTGTGATTGAAGATACCTGCAATCTAATTCCAAGCTGCCTTTTAATTTTATCGTTTGTTCCATATATTGCTCTTTTAATACGAGGAACCAAGTGGAGTGCGTCTCCACAACACAACGTTAATGTTAATACACCATATAATACGAACAATGGATTTCCTTTCGAATATACAAGAAATAAGATTCCAGTAATTAAGTCAAAAATCAAGTAACAAGCATCAAAAATGGTTTCCATTAAATCAGGCATTTTTTTCTTTTGAAATCATCCTTCTGCATTGTCATATACCTTTTGAAATACACTCACAAACACTTTGATTTCTTCTTCACTAAGACCTTCAAACATATCTTGCGTAAACTCCTTTTGCGCCCATATTCCATCTTCAATTCCTTCATTAGTCAATTGTAGTAAATGAATAGTTACATGCTTTTTATTGTCTTTGTCGATTCTTTTCTCAATAAAACCACGACCTTCTGATACTTTAAGTGAAGTCGAAACATGAGACTTTGTAGACTTACGAATACGAACAATGTCCGCAGCCGTATTATACGCAGGATTGTTGTAAATAAACATTAATATATCATTCTCCAACTGTCTTAACTGATATTTTTCGCAAACACCAGAAACCTTCATCTCATAATATCTCGTTATCGTTTTATGTCCATCCCAAAAATGCATATGCACCCTCCTCATCGTTCTATTAAGAATGTTTTCGTTCTATAGCTACTCTATGGGTTTGTCAACAACTTTTTATTGACACTTTTTACGTAAAAATACTATGCTAACTATAAGGGAAGGGATCCAAATATGCATAAACAAAAATCCAACTTTCAAACAATGAAATATTTCTTTTACATCTTAATGATTGCGATTTTAGGATGGTTTTGTTTCATGCAATTATTTGGTGCTAACGAACAAAACTATAACAACTCATCCAAATCCATAATCTATTCCGGTTCCTTTTACTGGAATAAAGAGGATGGTACGAAACAAAAAATAAAGGTTCCCGGAACCTATGAAGTAAAACCAGGCCATACCATGGTCCTGACAACAACCTTACCTAAAGACTATGATGAAACGTCTTTTGCGATTCGATCTTCTTTGCAGGACATTCAGTTCTACATAGGAGATTCATTACGCGCACAATATTCCACAAAAGATAAAAGAATGGCTGGTAAAAATTCAGCGAGTCGCTACATCTTTTGTCCTACAACCCATAAAGATGCAGGAAAAACATTACGCATTGAACTGACAACCTACACTTCAAATTATTCTGGCATTGTCAATGAGGTGTATTGTGGTAATAAAGCCGAAATTTGGCAAAATATATACAATACTCATGGAATATCCACATTTATTGCCTTCTTTATCTTATTTACCGGCATCACATCCATCCTGTTTGGCATAGCCCTAAAACATGTCTACCATACAACATTCGACATGGAATACTTTGGATGGTGTATGGTCATGGGCTCTGTCTGGATGCTTGGAGAATCCAAAATCCGACAACTCCTAGTTCCTAACGCATCCGCTTTAGCTGCTTTATGTTTTTTAATGATCATGCTGAGTCCATTACCCATCTTGTTCTATGCGGACAACATGCAAAATGGCAAGCATCAAAAACTCTATCAAAATATTGGTTATGTAGTCATTTTAAACTTTATTGTTTCTTCCTTTCTCTATCTTACAAAAGTCAAAGACTTCATTGAAACATTGCCCGTTGCACAATTACTACTCGTCTTTGTGTTTACCCTAATATTCATTCATTTGATGCAATACATACGCAAAAATATACAAATAAAATCCGACTACCTTCTATTGATTGGACTCTTTCTAGTCCTAGTCTGTGTTGCCATTGAATCTGTATCTGTTTATTTTGTTGCAACTATTTCAGGTATCTTTATTGGCATAGGCATGATTATATTGCTCTTCACTAACATTATTCGTACCATCCAAAAAATTCATATCATAGAAGAAAATCGTCATCAAACGGAGTTGGAAATTGAAAAGAAAGAAAACAAAAAAATAACACTTCAAATGATGGAATCCCTTTCTACTACCATCGAAGCCAAAGATGAATATACGCGAGGACACTCAAGGCGTGTAGCCCAATATGCAGCCTTGATTGCCAAAAATATGGGTTGGACAAATGAAGAGATTCAAAACCTTAAAAACTGTGCTTATCTACACGATATTGGAAAGATTGGTATTCCAGACCAAATCTTAAATAAGCCTGGCAAATTAACAAATGAAGAATTTAATTTAATCAAACAACACACTACAATTGGACAAGACATCTTAAAAGATATAACGATCATTCCGCATATCGATGAAGTCACAAGAAGTCACCATGAAAATTATGATGGTACTGGCTATCCAGATGGACTTAAAGGAAATGAAATTCCAATACAAGCACGTATAATTGCGTTAGCCGACAGTTACGATGCCATGAATTCAAGAAGAATCTATCGTAACGCATTAAGTCATGAACGAATTTATCAAGAAATCCAAATGAATGCGGGTACGCAATTTGATCCTGAAATCACTAAAGTCTTCTTGAAATTAATGGACAACGGATCTTTATTTCACTTAGAACACGAAATACTTCCATCCCAAGAAGACACAATCAATAAGTTTATTTCCGATGTTGTGACAACCATGCAAGATCAGGAAGAAACAAAAAACATCGATTATCTTACAGGTCTTCCTGTTCGTAATGTAGGACAAAAACGCATTGCGAGCGCTATGCAAAAGACAAATGGATGTCTGATCTTCTTGGATATGGATAATCTTAAAAAAATCAATGATGTCTATGGACATAAAGCTGGAGATAGAGCCCTAAAAAGCCTGGGAAAACTATTGTTAGACATTTCAATACCTAAGATCGCATGTCGTATGGGAGGGGATGAATTCCTACTGTTCTTACCACAAGTGAATACAGAACAAGCCGAAAATACAGTTTCAAATGTGATTGAACAATTCAAAGAAATCATTCAAGACGATAGTGAGACCCATTTTGCAGCCCTTTCTGCAGGCATGCTCATGTGCACTCGAAACGACACGTTTGCGGATGCCTATGCAAAAGCCGACAAAGCCTTGTATTATGTGAAACAAAATGGTAAGAACAACTATTCTTGGTACAACCAAATCCATTATGGAAACACAACCAACACAAGCTTAGATTTGAAACAAATCGCAAACTCCCTACAAAAAAGTGGAAGCTATTCAGGCGCATTACACCTAGAATATCGCGATTTCACAAGACAATATGAATACATACACCAATTGATGACACGAAACCAATGGAACTGTTATCTAGTCATGGTTACTATGGAAACTGTACAAGATACACTTCCATATATTGAAGAAATCGAAGAAGCCCTTGACCATATGGGTGAAGCTATTCAAGACAACATTCGAAAGGTGGATGTATGTACACGTTATAGTGCTATGCAATATTTGATTATTCTGTCTCATCCTGCAGAAACACAAATTCCAAACATCATGTCACGCATTTTTATGGAATACTACAAGCTTCAGGATAGTCAGCACTTCACGCCTAGCTATGAATATATTTCTATGAAGAAATAATGGAGATCGACAATTTAGTCAATCTCCTTTTAGTTTGACAACAACCACCAACATTCTGAACCTCATCTAAAAACAAGTATGGTTTTCCTTTCAAACCAGAAAATTCAATGCCAATCTCTAATAGACGCTCATCTTCGAAGTTCACATATATGATTTGCAGCAATGGAATTCCATCATTCATTAATTTATGAATCTTTTGATACATCATATACGATTTACCCGTTCTTCAACCCCCACAAAACAATAATTCACATTATCTTCTAAATCATAATTTCTAGAAATAATAGGATTATATAGATACATCCCTTTTGATCTACTATTATCTGTTTTAAAATATCTCGATTCATACGCAGCACTCTTTCTTTTACCGCATTATATAAACATATTGTCTTGTCTGTAAGACAATATTTATGTCTTTTTGTCTTGTTCACAAGACAATATTCATATATTTTTGTCTTATCTACAAGACAAAAGCCTTCCGAATTCAAATAACATTCTTATCAAAATGATATTGAATCACTTTAGAAAAGTCCTCTAAGTTTAGCGCATCATTTTTTTCAAGAGCAGAAAAAAAGATTGCGTTTGAATGTTCGGCAAATTCCTGAAGAATCGTTGTTTTACCAACTCTTCTTCGACCATACATTACTAAATATTCAAAACAATCACTATTATATAATTCATTCAAATGATTTAATTCTTCTTTTCTTCCTAACATCAAATCACATCTTTCGTATTTGTATACTTACGAGTAGTATACTTTAAAGTATACAAACATATTCAATCATTCTTTCACTGTATACTTTTTTATTCTCCCAGTTCATCCAACATATCATCTACACCATCACGGTAACTTTCATCGTTATCATAACGATCCTCATCATAATCACCTGAATATGCATCATCACTTCCTTCATCATAAGATGATGATGAATAAGATGAAGAACTCGAACTTTGTCCCTCTTTCTTCTTACGTTTTTCTTCCCTTGCCCTAAATTCATTTTGTTCAGCTTTTCGTCTACTCTCAATACGATACTGCTTCTGTGCCATATCCCATTCTGCCTCTTCCTTTTTCATAGATATATATCCAGATCCAAATAAAATCCCAAGAATAATCAAAAAAATAATTCCACCCTTGCCATTTGATGTTTCTTTCTGTTTAATAGCTACTGAAGCCCTGCTTTGATTTGTCTTTCTAGAAGGTTGACTCACATGTTCACTACGAATCTTAGGTGATTTAGTCCTTGGAGCACCACCTTGATTTACCTTTCGAATTTTTGGGGATTGTACTTTAGGTGGAGTTGTCTTCACCATTTTAGGTGGTTCACCCATCACTTTCTTATGTATATCAAGCAATCTTATAAATATAAAATGAGCTAGCCAATTAATAAAGACATTCTCAAAATCAAAACTCATACATGTTAATACGCTAAGAAACGCAAGTAGATCATCATCAAAATAATCATCCTCACACCAAGGCTCTTCATAAAGCATTTTTTGAACTTCATCCTCTGATTTACCATCATATTTTCGAATCAGTTCATCATCACTCATATCCAAGATTTTCTTAACACCATCCCCTACAATCTTCTTACGCGTTTCAATATCTAACTTCTTAGACATCTTTCTCTCTGCTTTTGTAGGTATATTAGGCAGTTTCGTTTCTTTTTTAGTAACAGGTATATCCACACCATACTGATGCATTACCTGTATTAACTCTTTAGTTAGTAAACCCTTTTCATTAGCATGAATATAAATTTCTTCATAGATTGGACAAAGACTACAAGCTTCACTAAACTTATCTTCTTCAATTAAAGAATCAACAGATTGAACAAACTCATATGAACTATATCCCTTAATACACTCTTCGCAAATAGATGCATAAAAATGTCTTAAATAGACAGGAATAAATGTAGAAGTATAGAAATCATTTTCTTTGCATTGTTTAGTAATAGTCTCTACATGTTTCTTTACTATACTCGAATCCAAAATCATACGATATAACGTACTTGCAAATGGATTGCACAATATACCAAAATTTACATTTAAACAAGACTCTAACATCTTCTCCTTTACAAGCTCTATTTCTACATTAATCTGACTTGTACTCCCCTGCATCATAAGCACTTGAATCTTTTCTAAGCTCGATATATCACGATTCAAATTATTCGTATTCATATTTGAAAAAGGAATTTGAATCTCATTATATTCACCACGAATCAATTTATCCTCTACATCATTTACTAAACTTGAATACTTTTCTTTACACTCATTATAATACTCATACCAATCTAGAAACTCTTTTGAAATTATTATACTTTCCATTCACTATACCCTGCTTTATACAAATCTTTCTACCAAATATTATAACCTTTTCGATCTATGATTTCATTTGAATGCTGGTATAATGTTAGGTATGAACTACGAAAATATACAGAGCGGCCTATCTACCGCATTTCTAGACAAAAACATATCTTCCAACGTATTATATCGACCTCAATTTATTTCAAACGACTATAAGAATGGAAGAAAAGTACTAAGCACCATTGAAGATGAATTATTACACTGCGACTCCTTTTTAATCAGTGTAGCTTTCATTACGATGGGAGGTATCACCCCCTTACTTCAAACGCTTCGTACTTTAGAAGATAAAGGCATCAAAGGTAAAATTCTTACAACGGACTATTTGGCATTTAGTGAACCTAAAGCCTTAGATAAACTCGCTACATTTTCGAATATTGAACTTAAAATGTATCTAGTACCCGACTCAAAGAATGGTTTTCATACCAAGGGATATATCTTTCAATCAAATGAAATCTATAAGATCCTTATAGGTTCTAGTAATATGACAAATACAGCACTTACTACAAATCGAGAATGGAATACAAAAATTGTGTCCACAAAATCCGGAGAATTCGTTTCTGAAATGTTAGATGAATTTGAAAAATTATGGAATCATCCAAATACATATTCCTACAATGCATTTATTGGTGCATATAGAGTGCATTATGAAGAATACAAAAAGGTGAAACAAAAAGAAGACATTAAATTACCTTCTAAACAACTGATCCCAAATTCTATGCAGCAAGCCTTTATTTCCAATCTTAGAAAGCTTCGCAATGAAAATGAATCAAAGAGTTTGTTGATTTCAGCCACAGGAACAGGCAAGACATATGCCTCAGCCTTTGCCATGCAAGACCAAAATCCAAAAAAAGCCCTATTTTTAGTGCATAGAGAGCAGATTGCCAAACAAGCTCTTCAAAGCTACAAAAATGTATTTGGAGAATCCAAAACATTCGGTTTATTATCTGGAAATAGTAAAGATACGGATGTAGACTACTTGTTCGCAACCATGCAAACGATGTCAAAAAAAGAAGTGTATTCAAGTTTTGCCCCTGATACATTCGATACCATCATCATTGATGAGGCACATCGCATTGGAGCTAAAAGCTATCAAGAAATCATGGACTACTTTAAACCAAAGTTTTGGCTAGGAATGAGCGCAAGCCCAGAAAGAACCGATGACTTTGATGTATATGCAGCCTTCGACCATAATATTGCCTATGAAATTCGTCTTCAACAAGCTCTAGAAGAAAACTTATTATGTCCATTCCACTATTTTGGCATTACTGACTTTTTAACAAACGGAAACGAAACGGATTTTACTGATTTTAACTATTTAACATCCAACCAAAGAGTTGACTACATTATCGAACAAACCAATTACTATGGATACAGTGGAGAAAGAGTCAAAGGACTCATGTTTTGCAGTTCCAAGAAAGAAGCGGCTGCCCTTAGTGAAAGATTAAATCTAAGAGGATATCGAACCATCGCTTTAAGTGGAGAGGATTCTCAAGAAAAAAGAGAAGATGCGATTGATCGCTTAGTATCCGATACAAGAAGTGACTATCTACAATACATTTTAACTGTAGATATTTTTAATGAAGGTGTCGACATTCCTGAAATCAATCAAGTTGTACTATTAAGACCCACACAATCCCCCATTGTCTTTGTCCAACAATTAGGTCGAGGCCTAAGAAAATCAAAAGACAAAGAATATGTTGTCATTCTAGACTTCATTGGAAACTACAAAAACAACTTCATGATTCCAATCGCCCTATCTGGAGATCGTTCTTACAACAAAGACAATATAAGACGATATGTTCTTGAGGGTGAAAGAATTATTCCAGGATCGAGTACGATTCACTTTGATGAAATCAGTAAGAAACAAATTTTTGCGTCGATTGACACCGCCAATTTTGCGGATATCAAGCTCATTAAGGATAGCTATAAAAATCTAAAGAATAAACTTGGAAGAATCCCTACTCTTATGGATTTTGAAACCTATGGAGAAATTGACGTACAAAGAATTTTCGACAACAAATCACTGGGATCTTACTATGCCTTTTTAAAGAAATATGAAAAGGATTATAAAGTAAGATTAAATGAACTTGAAGAAAACTTTATTAAGTTTATTTGTACAAAACTTGCCAATGGAAAAAGAAAGATAGAGCTTGAAACACTAAAAGATTTAATCAACAATCAAGAATATACAAATGATCTATCCCAAACAAATGTATTAAACATCTTCACCAATGAATTTCCTACTGGTTCTGGAAAGAATACGTTTAAAGATTGTATTTTTATTGAAGACAAAAAGATTTCAAAATCCTTTAAAACATGTTTAGAAAACAACGAATTTAAATCCATGGTAAAAGAAATCATTGAATACGCATTGGATCAATATAATAAACATTATAAGAATACATATAAAGATACAAACTTTGTTCTTTATCAAAAATATACATACGAAGATGCCTGTCGCTTATTAAATTGGCAGCACAATGAAGTTCCATTAAATATTGGCGGATACAAATATGATCAAACAACCAAAACATTCCCTGTCTTTATCAATTATGACAAGGCAAATGACATTCAAGATACCATCAAATATGAAGATCATTTTATCAATGAAAGTCAATTGATTGCGATATCCAAATCTGGAAGAACCACAAGCAGTGATGACGTACAAAACTTCTTGTACGCCAAAGAAAGAGGCATTGAAGTTCATTTGTTTGTGCGAAAGAACAAAGATGATAAAACAAGCAAAGAATTTTATTATCTAGGCCATATGCAAGCAGAGATAGATAAGACCAAACAGTTTGTGATGCCAAACACACAAAAAACAGCCGTCGAAATCTTATGGCAATTGGATACACCCGTAAGAGAAGACATTTATCGATACATTGTAGAGGAGTGATTTTTTGAAAACAATACACGTAGTAGCTGCCATTATTAAAGATGAAAATAAAATATTCGCCACCCAAAGAGGTTATGGCGAATTTAAAGACGGATGGGAATTTCCTGGAGGAAAAGTAGAACCCAATGAAACTAGCAAACAAGCCATTGTTCGTGAAATCAAAGAAGAATTAGATACAACCATTCAAGTCGAAGAATACTTTGATACAGTTGAATACGACTACCCAACCTTCCACCTATCCATGGAATGTTTCATTTGTACGATCCTTGAAGGAAATTTAACTCTATTAGAACACGAATCCGCAAAATGGCTTACTAAAGACACATTAGACTCAGTCGATTGGCTACCTGCTGATTTAGGATTAATCGCTAAACTAAAAGAAATATTATAATCCCATACAACATTTTAAAATACCTAAAAACGAGCATTTCATTTTTATATAAAGAACAAATGCTCGTTTTTCTTTTGCCCAACTGTCAAATAATCAACAAATTTACTGGTATTATAATGCTTTCAATTGAAATTGACTATTATAGAAAAATGCAAAAAGCACTAATCATCAATGACAATGAAAAAAAGATCAGTGCTTCAGCATTAATTTTATTTCAGAGTAACTACTGCATTTCTCCATTTTCATTGTACAGATAAATCAGACGTATTTTCAAATTAAACCCACTGTTTTATATAATTTTCTCTTGATTTTCTAATGAATGGCGAATTGACAGAACATTTATAGTTTTTTTATCCGTGTCTACATAATAGTAGAGCAAATAATTTTTGATGAGCATCTTTCGAACTTCATGAAATCCTAAAAATCTATTTTCTATTATCGGGTTTGATTCAGAAAAATCACACACCAAAGCAAGTCTCTCATTCAATAAGACATAAAAACTTTTTGTAGCATATACATTGCATATATGGTTCGTCAAATAATCTAATATATTATCTAAATCTTTTTGCGCTTTATCCGTAAAGAGATACTTATATGCCATACTTATCTTTCATTTCTTCCATTACTTTTATACCATCTTTTAATTTACCAGAATACATTTGTTGTAATCCCTCATACACTGCTTTTGCTTCTTCTAACTCCTCAAAAACGCTTTTATAATAGTCAATATCCATTACCACAAGACGTCCATATCCATTTTTTGTAACAAACACCTTTCCATTATCTTTACACAATTTCTCTATATGCACTGTATTTTTTAAATCTCTCATTGGTACAATTTCCATAAAAGCATCCCCCTTTGTGGCTATATTATACCCTTTATATGGAGACATATCAACAATTTAAACTTCTTCACCAATGTTACAACTTTGAGATACAAAAAGCACTAATCACCAGTGACAATGGACATAGATTAGTGCTTCAGCATTAATTTTATTTCAGAGTAACCACTGCTTTTCCAGTAGTCGTTCTCTATATGTATTATACAGATAAACCAAATGTATTTCCACAACAAAAGTTAGAAATCCCATACAACATTTTATTCATACTAAAATCATCTGTTTTACTTTATATAAAGATAATATTAGTACTTTCTTATGGTTCAACTGTCAAATAAATTTCAAATCAATTAAAATCCCATACAACATTTTATTTATGTTAAAAACATCTATTTACACTTTATTTAAAGTGAATATTGAGTTTTTCATATCATCCAACTGTCAAAAAAAAGAATAATTCAAACGAACTATCCTTTCTTTGGTTGAATCCAATACATACTTTCTGCGACACGAACCTTCAAACCATCCATTATCATTTTTTTCTGCTGAAAGTTAGCCAAAACATTCAAGCGATTCCAGAAAGTTCTTTCGCAAGTGGATTTTCCATCAATAAAACATTCCATTTTGTATCTCCCTCGACGTCTATCATAGAATATTCTGAATCCGCTTACAAGTCTTGACTTTTTTAATTTTTATGATTCGTTATTTTACTGAAATAACTGTGTATCCTGCATTTGTCACGGCATCACTTAACATCTGATCTGTGACATTCTCCGTGCAGTTTAATATAGCTGTTTTTTCATCCAAACTAACCACTACATCACTTACACCTTCTACTTTGCTCAAGGCATCCTTCACATGTGCCACACAATGCATGCACATCATACCATCTACTGTTACTACTTTTTTCATTTTCTTTTCCTCCTTATATTCAACGGGAATATAACCCGCATCTTCAACCGCTTGTCTTAAAGCCACCTTATTCACTTGTTGCACATAGTCAATATCGGCCTTACCTAAATTATAATCCACACGAACTTCTTTTACATTTAAAACCTTCTTTAAAGCATCCTCTACTAACCATGCACAATGTCCACAAGACATACCATCAATATGCATTGTGTATGTTTTGACTTCTTCACTTTGAACTTTAGGTTTAAAATAACGAAGTCGCAATGCGTTTGTGACAACACAAACACTACTCAAAGACATACATGCTGAACCAATCATTGGTGATAATCGGAGTCCAAATGCCGGATACAATAGGCCTGCCGCAACTGGAATTCCTAGAATGTTATAGAAGAAAGCCCAGAATAAATTCATCTTGATGTTCTTGATGACATCCTTTGATAAATCGATTGCCGTTACTACATCCAATAAAGAGCTTTTCATCAAAATCACATCCGCACTATCCAAGGCAATATCGGTTCCACCACCAATCGCTACTCCAATATCTGCTCGCATTAATGCAGGCGCATCATTGATTCCATCACCCACCATCATAACCTTCTTACCTTGTTGTTGAAGCTTACGAATTACACTCTCCTTATCTTGTGGCAAAACATCACTAATCACTTCATCCACACTTAAAGATTTACCAATCGCATTCGCTGTTTTTTGATTGTCTCCAGTCAACATAACCACATGCATATTCTTCTTTTTAAATTGTTCTAATGCAACCTGACTCGTACTACGAATGGTATCCGCCACACTAATCAAACCAATCACATTTTGATCTTCCACAAAAATCAATGGAGTTTGACCTAAACTTGCATATGCATCTAAGTCTGATAAAACATTTTGATTTATTCTAATATTTTTCTCTTCTAATAACCTTTTATTTCCTGCCAAATACGCATGTCCATTTAGCTTAGCCTGAATACCACGACCCGAAATGTTTGTGAAATTTTCTGGTTGTTGAAGATTTATATTTTTATCTTTCGCATACTCCACAATGGCCTGTCCCAAAGGATGTAAAGAACCACTCTCTAAGCTTGCCGCCATTGAAATAAAGTCATTCATACTAATATTTGTATATACCTTAATACCTTGAACACTTGGCTTTCCTGAAGTAATCGTACCCGTCTTATCCAATACAATCGTATCAATCGAATGTAGCTGTTCTAATATGGCAGCCGACTTTATTAAAATCCCATTTTCCGCAGCCTTACCCGTACCTACCATAATCGCAACTGGCGTAGCTAAACCTAAGGCACAAGGACAAGAAATTACGAGTACACTAATCGCATTGGATAACGCAAATTGAATCGTTTGACCACTGATCAACCATGCGATTAAAGTAATCAATGCGATGACAATCACAACAGGAACAAACACTCCACTCACTTTATCTGCCAAACGAGCAATAGGGGCCTTTGAATTACCTGCATCATCAACTAGCCGAATGATCTTAGCCAAAGTTGTATCTTCACCTACTTTTTCAGCCTCAAACTGAAAAGTACCATTTTCATTCATTGTAGCTGAAATGACTGAATCCCCTACATTCTTTTCTACCGGAAGACTCTCACCCGTAATCGCCGACTGATCCACATAGCCTGTACCCGAAATGACTTTACCATCTACTGGAATTCTTTGTCCCGGACGAATCACAACTATATCATGAATTCGAATACTTTCACTCGATACAACAATTTCTTTACCATCCCTTAAAATTGTTGCGTTTTTTGGGGCTAAGTCCACCAACTTATCTAAGGCATCACTCGTTTTCGCCTTGGATCTAGACTCCAAATACTTTCCAACACTAACCAAAGTCACAATTGTTGCGGCCGACTCAAAGTATAAGGAATGCATAGCCCTATGGGCCATTTCCATATTCTGCGCACCAAAATAATAGGCCATCTGATAAATACCGACCAAGCCATACACAAAACTTGCACCTGAACCCATCGCAACTAAAGAATCCATATTGGCCGACTTTTTAATTAAAGCCTTAAAACCTGTAATAAAGAAATGTCTTTGAATAAACAATATAAATAGACATAGAATCAGCTGTGTTAAGGCTGAAACCATCATCCATTCCATACCCTCTAAAATAGGAACGCCCACCATAGGACCCATCGCAATTAGAAGTAAAGGAACCAATAAAACTAAACTCAAAATCAATCTTTGTTTAGCACTTCTTTGATCCGATTCCACTCGATTTTGCCGATCCTGCCATTCTTTACGAACCGCTGTCTTTTGACCATGCACACTAGCTCCATAGCCAATCTGTTTTACAGCTTCACAAATCGTTTGTTCATTCACCCTATCTTGATCAAATTCAACCTTCATTGAATTCGATAATAAAGAGACGTCACAATGACTCACACCATCTAACTTACTCACAACACGAGTTACATTAGCCTGACAAGCCGCACATGTCATGCCTGTCACATCAAATTTTTCTTCCATTAAAACCACCTACTTTAACTTCTTTACTAAATCCATAACCTCACTCATGATTTCTGTATTTCCATTTTGCACATCCTCAACAACACACGTATTTAAATGCTCCTGCAAAACAATGTATCCAAATGCCTGCAAAGCACTCTCTACAGCCGCTACCTGCACTAAGATGTCGCCACAATAACGATTTTCCTTCAACATATTCTCAATTCCATTCAATTGTCCTACCATACGATGAAGACGATTCATCAATTGTTTGATTTCTTTCTCATCTCTAGGCTTATGCTTTTTATGACAGCACTCACTCATTAATCTCACCTCGATATAATAATATACCCCCTATAGGTATATTTCAAGTGATATGGTTTATGGCATAATAAAAGAAAGGAAAAAACTATATGAAATATAATTATTACGTGTACCTGCCAAGAATTGGAACCATTCTTGTCATGTTTTTAACGTGCAGTGCACTCTTCTCAAAAGAAATCTTTTTTAATATCATATACCTTGTTTTTGTCGTGCTCTTTAGCCAAATTCTATTTATATATGAAAAAAGACTATTAAAAAACAATGAACCACAATACGAAAAAATCAGTTTTCGCGATTCATTGTTGATGTATCCCATTCTATTAAAAATTGAACTATTCCTATTTGCGATTGTCAGCCTATTTAGTATATTGATCCTTCTATGCATCAATAAAACCATTATGGCACTAATCACATTTGGTGTTATCACAATTATTATTTCACTCTATTTCAACATGCGAAGACACTAGTAAACGTTATTAAAGAGTAAGACAGTTCTGATTTTATCGTCTTACTCTCCTTTTTATTTTTTGAATAATTATAAACATTTTTTTATCTATACTGCTCTAAGTTACTTTAAATATATCATTGCTCATTTTACTTGGTTTATCTCCAACTGGACTCATGCCGTGCCCGGCACACATTAAAAGCGAACCCTACCGTTATTATGATAGTGATTCGCTCGTTTGATCTGCTTTTTCTGTTTGCCGCAACATGCGATATCCAACCCCCACATGCGTCTGAATATATTTAGGATTTGAAGTATCTGGCTCAATCTTTTTACGCAATGTAGCCATAAACACACGAAGACTTGGCGTTTCTGTACCTTGAACACTTCCCCACACTTCTTGCATGATATAATTATGTGTTAAAACCTTATCGGTATTTTTAGCTAAAACACACAACAATTTATATTCAATTGGTGTTAAATGGATTTCATGCCCATTCTCATATACACAACCCTGTGCATAATTGATTGTTAAATCTCCATTTTCATATACACTCTCATTTACACTTATGGTCTGACTATTATTTAATCTTCGAATTGTTACACGAAGTCTAGCTAACAATTCATCCACTGAAAATGGTTTTGTCAAATAATCATCGGCCCCTAAATCTAAAGCTTTCACTTTATCTTGATCTTCACTTCTTGCCGAAACCACAATAATTGGAATATTTGACCAAGAACGAACCTTCTTTATAACTTCCAAACCATCCATATCCGGTAAACCTAAGTCTAGAAGCATAATGTCAGGATTATAAGAAAGCACATTCATGATTCCTTGCTTCGCTGTTTTTGCCAGACGAAACTGATAATTTTCCATCTCTAGAGTTGTCGTAATCAAATTCCCAACCGCTATATCATCTTCAATTACTAAGATTTGAACTTTATTCATACAACTTTACCTCCACTGCATCCAATACAAACTTAAAACAAGCTCCATGAGGCGTTACATTCTCAACCCAAATCGTACCACCATGCGATTGAATAATTGACTTACACAAAGATAGACCTAGACCCATGCCACGTCTTGTATCTCCACCTCGATTGTTTTCCGTATAGAACATCTCAAACAATTGATCTGGATGTAAAACACCATTTCCATCATCTTGAACTTCAATTAAAATTTTATCCTCAACCCGCCTAGCATTCAAAGAAATATTTGAATTTTCATGTGTATATTTGATCGCATTATTTATTAAATTCACTAAAACCTGAATAATCAAGCGTGCATCCATATTAGCCATCAATAAATCATCCTCTAAATGCATAGAAATATTATGTTTACGTTTATTACGACCCAAATGATGAATGGCCTCTCTAAAAATATCCTCAATCATTTCTGGTTGTAAATTCAACTGCATCGTACCATTTTCAATTCTCGTTATAAACAATAAGTTTTCCACCAAATCATACAACCACATCGCATCATTATAAATATCTTGATACAATTCCTTCTTCTTTTCTTGTGAGAACGCATTCTCGTTTTCCAACAATAAACCGGCATTGCCTGAAATACTAGTCAGTGGCGTTCTTAAATCATGCGAAATCATACGTAATAAATCGGCTCGCAACGCCTCTTGTTTGGCTTGCTGCTCAATCTTTAGATTTTCTAAACGAATCATTTCCCTCTCTAAAGCCATACCACACTCGTCCAATATTGCAAGCCACAAATTTTTTTCAAAAGAATCTATCTTATCTTTTAATACAATTCCAACCACACTTAATACTTCATGCGTTCCATTAATAGGCAAATATAAACACATCGAATCCGAATGATAACTCGTTGTCTTTCCAGCCTCATGCCTATTTTTATAAACCCAAGCCACAATATCCGTTTCTACAGGACACTGTCCTAATAGAATAGGCTCATCATTATGTGGATACAACACTAAATCCGTATCCAATAATTTATGCAGCTGTTTTAACATCGAAGCATAGATTGCATTCATATCATTCGCCTTTTGAAGCATCTGGCTCATCTCCAATAAGACTTGCGTACGATACACTTGTTTGGCATTTTCGAAAGACTGTTTTTTTAATCTTGTCATTAATGAACTAGATGACATGGCCACCACAAACATAACAATATATGTCGTAATATAGCTTGGATCACTCAACAAAGAAAAGTAGGGATATGTAAAGAAAAAGTTAAAGCATAACGCTGAAAATAAAGACGCCAATAAACTATAGATATATCCACTTGTCCAAATGGATACAAATACAATGCCCAAGATATAGATCATAATAGGCGTAGTAATCAAGAATTGAAAGTGCATAAATTCCTTGCCAATAAGCGTACAGAGAAAAAGAATCCCCATCATTTTTAATGTATCTTTCAATGAAAAACTCAAAAGATTAAAATTAAAATGAAACATGCGACGATAATCCTGCGGATAATCCACAGAATATACATCAATATCTTTCAACTTAAACAATGCTTGTTTCGCCAAACTCTTTTCTAAAACAACACAATCCACCTGAGAAACACCCACATATTCCACAAGCTGAGGCAATACATTCTGTCCATAAAGAATCGTTACTTTTGCCCCTTTACTCTCCGCATACTTAATATTTTCACGTAAACAACTCTTTGATGCCGCACTTATCCCCTCATATTTTGGAGTTTGCACAAAAATAGCACTCAATACTGCATGATTGCTTTTCGCAATTTGAGCTCCCTTATCAATAACTCTAGAATTATATTTAGAAGCCGATAAACATATTAATACATTCGCCATAAAGTTAGTATAACACAAGCCCACAAAGAATTATTCATCTTAACATTGTCTTAACATAGTGTTAAAATACTTTATGAAATCTTAATACAGACTAGTGTAGAATGTTTTAAGGTATTAGAATAGGTGGTTTTATGTTTAAAAAACGTATGAAACGCATTACCCCAGGACAAATGATTATCCTCAGTTTTGCGACTATGATATTTATCGGTGCCTGCCTGCTTATGCTTCCATTTTCCACAAACGATGGTAAAGGCGCCCCCTTTTTAGATGCATTATTCACTTCAACCAGTGCCTCCTGCGTAACCGGACTGATTATGCATGACACAGCACAATATTGGTCCTCCTTTGGACAACTCATTATCTTGATTCTGATTCAAATTGGAGGTATGGGCGTCATTACAATGGCCATTCTACTCTTTGTTCTTGGAGGCAAGAAAATTGGTTTTAAACAAAGATATTTTATGCAACAATCTATTTCTGCCCCAAAACTAGAGGGTATTATCCGAAACACAAAATGGATTCTAAGAGCTACAATATGTGTCGAAGCACTAGGTGCCATCTTATTAGGCATACGCTTCTTACCGCGTTTTGGACTTGTCAAAGGCCTATGGTATTCCATATTCCATTCCATCTCAGCCTTTTGTAACGCAGGCTTTGATCTAATGGGTACAAACCAAGCCTATTCATCTTTAACAGGATATGCCGGCGATATTTTAGTATCCAACGTCATTGCAGCACTAATCGTACTGGGTGGTTTAGGCTTCTTTGTCTGGAAAGATGTTGTTGAATACAAACATCATTTACATAAATATTCACTACAATCCAAAGTTGTATTATTTACTACTGCAACATTGTTGATCATCAGTACACTCTATTTCTTTATCAATGACTTTAGCCATTGGAATATGCCTCTAGCCGAACAAATCAACGTTTCCATTTTCCAAGCCGTAACCCCAAGAACAGCCGGATTTAATACGATTGATTTAAACAAAATGAATCAAAGCAGCATTTTCTTTATGACCCTATTAATGTTGATAGGAGGAAGTCCACAAGGAACGGCCGGAGGATTTAAAACAACAACACTAGCCGTATTGATTCTAAGTATTCGTGCTGTATTCAATCATAAACAAAACCCTCAATGTTTTGGAAGACGCATTTCCATGGACACATTAAACAATGCGACCGCCCTATTTATGTTGTTTATGATATTATTCTTTACAGGAGCTTTTCTTATTTCAACCTTCGATCAATTACCCATTCTTGACGCCCTATTTGAAGCGGCCTCTGCCATTGGTACAGTCGGATTGACATTAGGAATCACACCTACATTATCAAGTGCATCACATTGTATTTTAATTTTCTTGATGTTCTTTGGAAGAATTGGAGGCTTAACTTTACTTTTAGCTATTTCTAAACATCAAGTTGTCGCAAACGCAAATTTACCACAAGAAAATATCACAATTGGATGATAGGAGGAACATATGAAATCAGTATTAATTATTGGTATGGGACGTTTTGGACGTCACATGGCACAAAAACTATATGATTTAGGACATGACGTTTTGGCCATTGATAAAAATGAAGAAAAAATCAACAAAGTCCTTTCTTATGTCACAAACGCACAAATCGGAGATTCTACCGACGAAAGCTTTATTGACTCACTAGGCGTATCGAACTTTGATCTTTGCGTTGTAGCCATTGGAGATGACTTTCAAAGTTCACTCGAAACAACAGCCCTATTAAAAGATTACGGATCAAAACTTGTTGTCGCAAGAGCCGTGCGCGATGTACACGCTAAATTCTTATTACGCAATGGAGCCGATGAAGTTGTATATCCTGAAAAACAAATTGGTAACTGGGCCGCCGTACGTTTTTCAAGCGAAAACATCTTTGACTACGTACAACTTACTCCAGAATATTCCATTTATGAAATTGCCGCACCAACCGCTTGGATTGGAAAAACCATGTTAGAACTCGATATTCGTAGAAAATACCATATCAACATTCTAGCTACAAAAATCAATGGAATTCTAGACCCGCTTCCTAGTGCTGAACATACTTTCCAGGAATCCGAAAACATTCTTATTCTTGCGCAAAATTCAGACGTACAAAAATTCCTTCGTTTTTAATGAAATCTCAACATGACGCCTCATTCTTTAACACCGTTTAAACATTTAAAATTCTACAATAAAGGTGTAAGAAAGAGGCGATTATTTATGTTAGGAATTTTATCAATAGGATCCGTAATCTACATTTCTTTCTTAGTCCCACGACTTTTAAATCACATCTTAGATATCACTCACCATTAATGTATGCCACGAGCATACCAATTATCCCCATTTTTAAGTTATAAATATACTTAAGAAAGGGGATTTTTAATTATGAAAACATGGAAACTAGTCAGTGGAATCATTTCCATTGTATTAAGTGTATTTGTCGTGTTTCAAAGTATGATGGCAGGCCTTGCCAACGCACTAGAAGAAAGTGGACAAGTAAGTGGAAGTGCAGGACTTGTTGTTAGTATATGCATGCTTTGTGGAGGAATTGTATCGATTGTATCTAGAAAGAACAATTCAAAAGGAACCAACATTGCACTTCTAATTCTATTTGGTTTAGCTACATTAACAGGCTTTATACTTGCAGGAAACTATTCAGACCTATATCTTTGGTCAGCATGGTGCTTGATCAATGTAGTACTTGCCTTCATCTCATTAAGAAAAGGTATCAGAAATTAAAACTGATACCTTTTAAAATTCATAACTAACAATGATTTTTTTGACATAGCTAGTCTTCTACAATTTCAAATAAATCTGGCGGATACAAATAATCATCATCGGAGTCGTCAACTATACGATACCAATTTTTCTCGACTGATAAAACTTTATAAGTTGCTCCTTCTGTTAAATCTATGTCATCTAGATGCGCAATATATCTAACCTTCATCTAACCACCCTTGATTTCAAATCAACCTTTCCATCATTTTGCCATAGAAACAATTAATTACAATAAATCCTTTGTTTTGCGAACCAAGTATAATGGAAGATTCGTAAAATCACCATCTTTACGATATCCACGCTTAGAAAAACGATATGCATGTTCTGGTGTATGATTTGCGACATATGTCTTAAAGGAATTGGCAGACCTATCCTCCCCACCCTTTACTTCAATTGGAATAATTTCCATTTTATTTTGAACCACAAAATCAATTTCACCATTTTTATCCGAATAATATCGAGGCTCTACTTCAAATTGTCCTTTTAATTGTTGTAACACATAGTTTTCTGTCAATGGCCCTTTAAATTGGTAATCCTTTTTCAATAATATGGCGCTATTATCCACACCCGCCATTTGTTTAAGAAGCCCAGTATCAAACATAAACAATTTAAATTGACCCAATTTATCAAAAGCAGACAATGGATGTTCCATCTTAGACACATTATATACACGATTCAACATACCAGCGGATACTAGCCATTCAATGGCTTCTTCAAAATCTCTAGCTCTAGCTCCTTCACGGACAGCACCATACATAAACTTCTCATTCGGTTTCGCAAGTTGAGCAACAATACTTCTAAGCACCATCAAAATACGTCCACTATTCACTTTTCCATTATGTTTAGAAAAATCATTTTCATAAACCTCAATCAATTCTCTTTGAATTTTAGATATCATGGTAGGATCCTTATACTTGATCCATGAAGACACACATTCAGGCATACCCCCTATAATAAGGTAATAATTATACGCATCTAATAGGCGTTGGTGGAAAATCTCTTCAATAATTTGTTCTTTTTGAATACTTTCATAATATGCATATAATCCTGAATCTATCGCATTCAAAAACTCATCAAAAGTTAATGGATAAATATCTAAAAGATTGACCATGCCTACAGGATATGACTTTGGCTTTGCCAATAATGTACCTAGAAGACTTCCTGCCGCTATCACATGATATTCATTCGCCTTTTCTTTAAAATACTTCAGTGTATTTAATGCTTCTGGACATTCCTGAATTTCATCAAAAATAATCAAAGTTTTTTCAGGCTCAATTTTTTCATCGCTAATCATAGAAAGAAGTTCAATAATACGATATGGATTTTTATTGGTTTCAAAAATAGATTTTAATTCATCTTCTTCATCAAAGTTAAAATAAACATAATTATCATAATAATTCTGACCAAATTCCTTCATCAACCAAGTCTTACCAACCTGTCTAGCACCTCTTAATACCATAGGTTTTCTCTCAGGACTATTTTTCCATTGAACAAGCTCTAAAATCGCATTTCGCTTCATGAAACCACCTCTTAATTATAAAATAACACATTTTTCCAGACTTTTCTATGTCTATTTTACACATTTTTCCGGACTTTTTAGTATTGTTTTTACACATTTTTCCTGAAGCATAAAAAAAAGACAGCAATTAAGCTGCCTATCTTACCATATCACGAGTAATGTCTTTTAAGCTTTTAGCCCCACACATCTCCATTGTATCTTGAAGTTCACTACCAAGTTTATCCACTAAGACTTGAATACCTTCTTCTTTTGCTCCATAAATCGCATTCACAAATGGACGAGCTACAATGACAGCATCCGCACCTAATGCCAAAGCCTTAAAGATATCGACACCATTACGAAGTCCACCATCCACAAAGATTTTCATACTGCCATCTACAGCTTTTACAATCTCTTCGAGTACTTCAGCCGTTGCAGGCGTCTGATCTTGAACTCGACCACCATGATTCGAAACCACAATTGCACTAGCTCCCGCTTCTTTTGCCTTTAAAGCCCCTTTCACACTCATAACACCCTTCACAATAAATGGTACAGGTGTATTTGAAATGATTGCCTTTAATTGTTCTGTATTCATTCTTCCTGCAGGAGGCTGACACCCCTTTAAGAAAGGAAGTCCAGCAGCATCTACATCCATAGCTACCGCAAAGGCATTGCTGTTTAAAGCTAAATTTAGCTTTTCCAAATAAGTCTCTAAGCTCCAAGGTTTAACGGTTGGAATACCATACCCATTATTCTCTTTGATAATTCGTGTCGCATTTTCCATTATACTAGGATCTTTTCCATCTCCTGTAAACGCACAAATACCAGCATCCATACAACCTCGGACTAAAATATCATTGTATCCATTATCATCATATGCATCTGAATAGTGCATGGCTACAGCTCCTACAGGACCTGCAAAAATCGGATATTTAAAAGTATGACCAAATAGTTCGAATTCTGTACTTACTGGCTCATTATCCGTAATTGTATCCATATTCACACGAATGTTTTTCCAAGCATCATAGTTACGCATCGCAACATCCCCAATTCCTTTAGCACCAGGCCCCGGAATCGTATTTCGACATGCCCTTCCATCACATACAGGACAAGACTTACATAATTTTGTTCCCATCACACCACGACTTTTTTCCATCAATTCCATATAATTCATAATCATTCCTCCATTACATTCGCTATAACTAAACCTAATATTCCAGCTACCAGTTTCACAACCACAAACCAAGTCACACTTGCAGGATTGACTGAGGCAATAAATCCGAGTTGTCCACCAAACACAAATGCCCCACTCAATGAAAAGGCAGCATTTAAAATCTTACCCTTCCTATTCATTTTACTAAATAATGGTAACATCGCAATACTTGTTCCAAAAGATAAGATAATTCCCATCACTGAATATTTATCAATATTTAGTATTTGACCTACTCTTTCAATCTGATTCGAAAACTTCCTTAATATAATTTCACAAAACACCAAAGAACCACAGACAATAATACTCATTTGAAATACAATGTGCAAAGCTTCATTGATCAATGTCGCATTTGTGAAGTCCATATTGAAAAAGAAAGTCAAACAAACTAGAAAAAAGAAGATGTATCCTACGAATTGTACAAGCTTAGAAAATAATGTCAATACGACAATTAATGTTTTAAATGAAATAAAAAATAAACCAATCAAAATAGCACAAATAAGAATGACGGGTAAAAACACAATCAAAAAATGATCAATATGCAATAAAAAGCCACAACCAATAAGAATAGGCATTAAACCTAAAATACCATACACAACTCCTTTTAAATAGTGATTCAAATCATCTGTATCCAGTTCATTTAAAAAGATTGGCAATTGAAAACTAATCAAGCACCCCAAAGTAGATGTTAACAATACACCACAAAAGATAAGCACACTTTCAGAATGTGTCATCGACTCTATAATGGAATATCCACCAAGATCTGGCGCCAACAAACTTGAAATAATCATTTCTTTATTTTCAAATAAAGGGGCATGACCATTTAAAAACGCAATCGCAATACAATAAAAGCCTCCTACACTCATCATAAAATCGCCCATCGTTATAATGCCTCGATCAAAAGAAGTGGCTAATCCAAGTCGATTCTTAAACATCTTGTCAAATAAGCCTAAAGCAGCAAAGCATAATAAAATAAAAATAATCGGATTCATGCATTCATTCTATTATAATAATGAAAAAAAGTCGAAGAAATTTTCTTCGACTAATGTGCGTTACTTGCCGCAACTTTTACTCTAGACCACAAATCCGCAATGATCTTACGTGTAGTTTCATCATATTGGAATACTTCATCTTTATCGTAACCAGCACGAGGTGTATATGCGTTGATACCATCATAATCTCCGCCTTTACCACCAAGTTCTTCCATAACTTCTTTATTTGGTGAAGTATATCCAACATAACTCGAATTATCCATTGCTGCATCATAGCTCGTAATATAACGAATAAACTCATTCGCAAGCTTAGGATTCTTCGCATTCTTAGGAATAACCATCGCATCTGACCATAAGTTTGTTCCACTCTTTGGCATATAGAATCCAATATTTTCATTTTCTGACATGACATATGCCGCATCTCCAGAATAAATAAGTCCTAAAGCCTTTCTAGCCTGTGCCATATTATCAATAATTTCATCTGTTACAATTTCTGGATCCATTGTCTGAACACATTGAATCAACCAGTTATATGCATCATTTAATTCATCTTGACTTGTCGTATTCATTGAATATCCAAGTGCCTTTAATGCCATCATGAATGAATCTCTTTCAGAATCATATAGATAGATATCTCCCTTAAATTTCTGATCTAAGAAAATATTCCATCCATCTTTTTCCAAATCTTCTTCAGATACTTTTGTCTTATCGTATACGATACCAACAGTACCCCAGAAATAAGGAATTGAATAATCATTCTTTGGATCATACGGAAGACCTTTGATTGCATCCACCAATTCACCTAAACATTCTTTGCGAGTTTCTGGCTCTAATTTTTGAAGCATTTTTTCCTGCATCATTCTTTGAATCATATAATCACTTGGAACCAATACATCATACGCATCGCCATTGGCAACCTTAATATACATCTGCTCGTTTGAATCAAAGTTATCCATGATAACCTTAGCTCCCGTTAACTCTTCAAAACCTGAAATGATATTTTCACCTGTATATTCACCCCAGTTATATACATGTAAAGTTTGTCCTGCATAAGGCTGACTACCAGCTGATTTATTCAAGCCAAATAAAGAGGCCACTAAACCAACTACCACAACACCAACAACAACCCATTTCCAAGGTTTATTTTGTTTTGAAGGACTTGTCTTTTTTCGAATCATTGGCAAGACATTCACGATTATTAGTGTGATTGTAATCAGTAATACAACCACTGTACTAATCGCATTTACACTTGGATTAATACGCTTAGACATCGTATACACCATAATACTCAAGTTCTTTACACCTTGGCCCGTTACGAAATAGGAAATAACAAAATCATCAAATGACATTGTGAACGCAATCAAAGCACCCGAAACAATACCCGGCATAATTTGTGGTACAATAACTTTCACCAAAGCTTGCCAAGGCGTAGCCCCTAGATCCATTGCAGCATCGGCCAAGTTTGGATCTAATGATTTGATCTTAGGCATAATACTCAAAATAACATATGGAATACAGAAAGCAATATGTGCTAATAATAATGTCACAAATCCCTTTTCAATTTGGAAAGTAATAAATAGAAGCATCAATCCAATGGCAGTAACAATTTCAGGGTTCATGATTGGAAAATCATTGACCTGACTGACAAAAGCACGCAATACTTTCTTTGACTTTGATAAACCAATCGCCGTAATCGTACCAACGATCGTAGAAATAATTGTCGCCAATAAGGCAACAATAATTGTGACATACAAAGATTCCATCATACCATGGTTTTTAAGCATAGCCTCATACCAACGTAACGAGAACCCTGTAAAGTGTGTTAACGATTTTGAACTATTGAAGGAAAAAATAATCATGAACAATATTGGTGCATAAAAGAACACCAATAATAAAGCCATGCCTACTTTACCTAATACTC
>ULYY01007029.1_pt1 | contig 34206 bp, 40 predicted proteins | sample 1962601 | NCBI WGS metagenome assembly ULYY01 (sample SAMEA4835875, study PRJEB28245) | human gut metagenome | biome: gut microbiome; material: fecal sample | place: Denmark | collected 2008 | reverse complement strand
AAAGTATAATATAGACAAGAATAGAGGTATGTTTATGAAACACAAAATTGTATTTTTCGACATGGACGGAACACTTTACCAAACCGAAAATGACGTTATTCAAGAAAGCGCATTAGACGCTATACAGACACTAAAAGATAAAGGGTATATTGTCTGTGCGGCAACTGGCCGTCCCTTAAATCAAATGAAACTTATATTACAACGCGTTCAATTTGATTATTATGTATTGATCAACGGAAGCTACATTCTAGACAAAGATTTTCAAGAAATTGGAAGCTATCCAATCTTACAAGATAATGTGAATGACTTAGTCAATTTCAGCAAAAAACATGAAACAGGTCTGATGTTTCACTTTGGAGATGCCACATACATTTACAACAATTTTTACCCAATGTATGACTTTTGTAAATACTGTAACGTACTAGATTCACTATTCTATGATCCTAGTCAGTCGTATCATTTAAGACACAAAGCCTTTAATGCCGTAGTTCTTACTAAAGATAAAAAATTAGTTGACCAATTTATGGAAACTCACCCAAATCTAAGAAACGATTTAATTAACGTTAAAACCGATGGATTCTGCTTCGATATCTTCAATGCAGATAATGATAAATCAAAAGGCATTGAAATGATTCTTGAAAAAACAGGATTCACATGGAAAGATACCATCTGTTTTGGAGATAGCACAAACGATATCCATATGTTAAAAAAAGCAGATATTGGTGTTGCGATGGGAAATGCGAGTGATTTTGTAAAAAGCTATGCTAATTTTGCCACAACATCTACATACGATAATGGAATCTATAATGCAGTCAAAAAAATATTAAAAGACGAATAAACATATATAAAAGACATCATCGCAATTAGAATGATGTCTTTTTTAGTATCATAATAGTATCATTTAAGTCCATACTCATTAAATGAATAGAAAAAAAGCCTTTATCTAAGGACAAAGGCTTTAATTACTTATTAAGCTTAAATTACTTAATTTCTACAGTAGCTCCAGCAGCAACTAATTTTTCTTTAATTGATTCTGCTTCTTCTGGAGATACGTTTTCTTTAATAGCAGCTGGAACACCATCTACTAATTTCTTAGCGTCAACTAATCCTAAACCAGTAATTTCACGTACGGCTTTGATTACAGCAACTTTTGTTCCACCAACATTTGTTAATGTAACAGTTACTTCGCTAGGTCCTGCAGCTTCTTCAGCAGCAGCAGCTGGAGCAGCAACAGCAGCAGCAGCTACTACACCAAATTTTTCTTCGATTGCACTTACTAAGTCGTTTAATTCTAAAATTGTTGCTTCTTCTAAATAAGAAAGAATTTCTTCTTGAGTTAATTTAGCCATTTTATTTTCCTCCTATAATTAATTACGCAGCAGCTTCTTCTGTAGCTGGTGCTTCTTCTGTTTTTACAGATCCGTTTTCTTTAGCTTCTGCCAATGCTTTAACAGTCATAGCAAATTTGATAACTGGAGCATTTAAGCAAGATGCGAATTTAGCCAACATACCTTCTTTGTTAGGTAATGCAGACAATTTTTGGATAGTAGCTTCGTCTACCATAGCTCCATCCACGATACCAGTTTTTAATACCAATGCTTCATGTTTTTTAGCGAATTTAGCTAATACACGAGCAGGAGCAACTGGATCTTTACCAAATGCCAATGCGTTAGGTCCAACTAAAGTTTTTGCGAAATCTTCGTGGCCTAATTTTTCAGCAGCACGACGAGCGATTGCGTTACGGTAAACTTTGAATTCAACGTCTTCTTCACGCAAAGCACGACGAAGTTCTGTTACTTCCTTTACTGATAATCCACGGTATTCTACTAATACAACACTACTAGCAGCTTCCATTTTTTCAGATAAGGCGATAACGTCAGCTTCCTTTTGTGCTAGGATGTCTTTGTTCATTCGATCCACCTCTTCTTTCATCTATTGTAACAATATTCAAAAGAAAAGCCCGCATCAAAGACGGGCTAATTGTGCAAATTCAATGCATCATACCCTCGGTAACATTATTAAGCATATGCCGTTACTGTCTTTGGAATATTGATAACAATCTGTAGTTTAATTTATTTTACTAGATTTGTCAATTACTTAACGATTTCAACGTGGATTCCAGGACCCATAGTTGTTGAAACAACTAAGTTTTTCATGTATGCACCTTTTACAGTTGCAGGACGAGCCTTAGCAATTGTGTTGAAGATTGCATTGAAGTTTTCAACTAATGCTTCATCAGTAAAACTTGTTTTACCGATAGCTAAGTTGACGTTTCCTTCTTTGTCTACACGGTAAGTAACTTTACCTTTTTTGATTTCATCAACAGCCTTAGCAACATCCATTGTTACTGTACCAGTCTTAGGGTTTGGCATTAATCCTTTAGGACCTAAAACACGCCCTAAACGTCCTAATTGACCCATCATATCTGGAGTAGCTACTAATACATCAAAATCGAACCAACCTTTAGAGATTTTTTCGATAATATCTGCACCACCAACGAAATCAGCACCAGCAGCCTGAGCTTCTTTTTCTTTTTCGCCTTGTGCAACTACACAAACGCGTTGTGTTTTACCTGTTCCATTAGGTAATACCATTGCACCACGAATTTGTTGATCAGCGTGACGAGGGTCTACGTTTAAACGGAAACTTACTTCAACACTTGCGTCGAATTTTGTTTTACTAGTTTCTTTAGCTAATTTAACAGCTTCTTCAATTGAATAAGTTTTTGAACGATCAACCAATTTAGCTGCTTCAGCATATCTCTTACTTACTTTTGCCATTATTGATGTTCCTCCTATTCAAATCCTTCAACCTTGATACCCATGTTACGTGCAGTACCAGCAACAATACGCATTGCAGCTTCTACATCATTGGCATTCAAGTCTGGCATTTTGTACTCAGCAATTTCTTTTAATTGATCAACTGTAATTGTACCAGCAACTACTTTTTGATCTCCACTTGCTTTTTGTACGTTTGCTGCTTTTTTCAATAAGTTAGCAGCAGGTGTTGTTTTCAATACGAAATCAAAACTCTTATCTTCATAAGCAGTAATGACAACTGGAACAATATCACCTTTACGATCTTTTGTTGCATCATTGAAAGCTGTACAGAACTGAGGCATGTTGATACCAGCACTTGCTAATGCTGGACCTGGTTTAGCTCCACCAGCTTGGAACTGCAACTTACAAACTTTTGTAACTTTTTTCTTGCTCATAAGACGTTCCTCCTATATTTTGTCCTATGCTGTGGTAATACGAACAGTTACGCATTCTCCCACGCATGCCTTTTTACTATACACCACTATAATCTGTGATGCAAGCCCATTTTAAAAAATTAGAGAAAATCATTGATTCTCTCTAATCATTCACATCCTCCTTTATACGAAGAATTGATTTTTTAAACTTAACCATCTTCTTCTGCGCTCTTTCATCATCATGATTATATACTTCACTTTTCAAATCATATTGAAAATCATAAATATCAGAACGAGTATCATACCATATATCATAAGCATCACTTCTTGCATCATACCAATCATCGTACGCGTCTGAACGTGCATCATACCATTCCTCATAATCAACAACATCATACGCGGCCTTAATTATTCCATCATAATAGATATCATACATATCTTTTAGTGTCTTATCATATATATCATACATAGCCTTAGCCGCATCTTCATATATATATTCATAGATTCCGCTCAAATCTTTGTATTTCACTTTATATGATACATCCTCATTCATAATCAATTCAGCATACTTATAAGCATATTCTCTTAATCGTATCGACAACAACTCTGTCTGTTTTAAAGCATCATCATAATACGCTTTTACCTTATCTACATTTTTCATATATACATCAAAATCTGTTATTTCTTCACTCAAAGCATCCCTTTCACTCTCTAACTTTGCCTTTATGTCCTCAACATCCTTGATTGCCATTTCCTCTATTTCATCTATCGTAGCAGCAGATACCTCAATTACATTCACATTCACTTTTCGTTCTGAATCATTTTTGGCAACAAGTGTACTTGTACAACCGCTAAGAATCAAGCACAACCCTAAACACACTAACTTTTTCATTATTATTCACTCTTCTTTCCGAACTCATCAATTACATCTTCTAAACAACAAGGTAACTTGCCAGTTATCTGAACTATATTCAATAAATCTTTTTTGCTTTGTAAATCCTCACATTTCTTATCCAACTCACCCAACTTTCTTTGGCTCAGTTCCTTTAAATTTCCCTCACTCAAAATTTCTTTAACTTCATCCAAACTAAACCCTAAACTCACCAACATTCTTATATCCCATAATTGTCTCAACCCTTCTTCATCAAACTCTCGATCTTTTCCTTCTTCATTCTTTGAAATCACTCCCTTCTTTTCATATCTACGAATCATATTTCTTGTAATTCCCATATGTTCTTCGATCCACTTCACCTTATACTTCATTGCACAATACTCCTTTTTCAATTTACAGCTTTGTTCTTAGAACAACGCAAGCCAAAAAAGTTATTTCTTCGATTCTCCTTCCAAACTTTTTTTGCCATAAGAGAGCTTGTAAATTTCGCGAATCAAAAAAAGCGGTACAACGACCGCATTGAGTTTAAAGAATAATAATGTTAATATATCCACATGAACTTAAATACATGGATAGAAGAAAAATTTAAAGCAACAAACTACACACTCGAAAAAACAGATAAAGGCATTAGTAACCACAACTATTTATTAACAATCAACGACAATAAATATATGGTACGCGTTCCAAAGAAGAATCATGAATCTCTTGGTTTGCAGCATGAACACGAAAACGAAATTTTGCCACTTGTTTCTGATTTAGATGTACCTGTTATTTTTTTCGATGAAAAAACAGGTATCAAAGTAACAAATTATATTGAAGATGTAGAAACATTTGATGAATGTAAAGACAAAGACAAATTCGCAAGATGTGCAAATTTAATGAAATCTCTTCATACTAAAAAAGCTCCTTTGTTTATTTTCAACCCTTTTGGAAAGATTGAATTCTACAAATCTCAAATCAAAGAACGTATCGTATCTTTTCCAAATGAAGAAAACTTTTTAGAAGCATTAAAAAGAGAATATAAACCAAACACACTATGCCATAACGACTTTGTGCAAGGAAATATTCTTTACAGTGATACAAAAGACTATTTGATTGACTATGAATATGCCGCAAAAAACGATTATCGCTTTGATATCGCCAGCTTCTTTTCAGAAAACAACATCCATTATATTGACCAAAGAGACCAGTTCTATCAAGCCTATTTTGATGGAGACATCGATCCAATGATTGATGTTCAAGTGCAGGCATTTGAAAGAATGGAAGACATCCTTTGGGGATATTGGGCAAATATGCTTTATGAACAAAGAGGCGAACAAATCTATTTTGACATCGCAAAAGACAAAGAAAAACATTACAGAGGCTAAATAGCCTCTGTTTTTTCATCTATATCCATAAATTCTTCTTCCAATAAAGAAACCGTTAAATACGCATCATCACCAATGATTTGTTTTGCCCCTTTATCATTACACAATTGTTTTGCCTTATCATAATACCTTTTTGGGAGCAACATAGGATTACATAAAATACCATTATACTCACAAATCACAATATGCTTTCCATCTTGAATGGAAACCATTTCCTTTAACGTATCCAATTTTAAATATGGCATATCCGCAACCATCAATATGCATGCATTATTTTGACATACACCCACACCTAGAGCAATTGAATACCCTTGCCCATATTCAGGATGATCATTCATAACAACATGATAGCCTAATGACTCAGCCATTTCTTTTATCTCCATATATTGTGTGACTACTATCACATCTAAAAAAGCACTTGCCTTATCAAAAGCATATTCAACAAGTTTCTTACCATGAAATTCGTATAAAAGCTTATTTGAAACAAAGCGCCTGGAAAAACCAGACGCTAAGATAATCAAAGAAATATTATTCATCTTCTTTTCCTAATAAAACTTTTTCAGCTGTAATAGGCAAAGTGCGAACCTGCACTCCCGTCGCATGTTTTATAGCGCTAGCAATTGCACTTGTTGGCGTATTAATAACAACTTCACCAATGGATTTTGCGCCAAAAGGACCATTGTCTTCATAGCTGCTTTCAAACGCAACACGAACACTTGGAACATCTACCCTTGTTGGCAACTTATACTGCAAGAAGTTACGATTACGCATCTTACCCTCATTTGAGTACGTGATATCCTCACTTAGAGCCATACCAATACCTTGTACAATACCACCTTCAGCTTGTACTCTGGCAAGATTTGGATTGATAACTGTACCACAATCAACAACAGATACATAATCATGAACTTTGATTTCACCCGTTAGCTTATCTACATCCACTTCGGCAATACCAACCATAAATGGAGGTGGGCTAGTAGGCGACATGTGGGAGTCACTGGCAATCAATGCTTTTGCGATACCACCATTGAAACATGTATCCGCAAAATCTGCTAAACTCATTTCATGCGTATGATCTAATGTATAGATTTTCTTACCATCAAATTCAATATCTTCTTTATCCACATTAAAGAATCCGGCTGCCGCTTCTAAAATAGAATTTCTTAACTTTTCACAAGCCTTTACTACAGCCATACCCGTTACATACGTTGTACTTGAAGCATAAGAACCCGTATCATAAGGTGCATGATCTGTATCCAACGAACTAGTGACAACTTGATCTACATCACAATCCATACATTCCGCAACCATTTGAGCAAGAATCGTATCACATCCTGTACCCATATCTGTAGCACCGATACTTAATGTATAGAAACCATCATCTTGTAGTTTAATTTCAACAGAACCTACATCAAGACACGAAATACCACTACCTTGCATAGATAAAGAAACACCTAAACCACGAACAAAATCACCCATATCACGTCTTAAAGGTTTATTCTTGTAGTCAATCATTTCCATCGCTTTTTCTAAACAACGATCCAACGCACACGCATTCAATTCTTCATTATAATATTGCGATAACACTTCATTTTCACGTGTCATATTTTTAAAACGGATTTCACAAGGATCCATATTCAATTCATCAGCCAATTCATTAATAATGGATTCAACCGCAAACTGACCTTGCGTAGCACCATACCCTCTATATGCACCAGCACGCATTGTATTTGTATAAACTACATCATATGTAAAACGACTGGCTTTAACATGGTTATATAAAGGCAAAGATTTATGTCCTGCCAAACCAATTGTAGTTGGACCATGCTCTCCATAAGCGCCTTGATTTGATAATGTATATAAATCTATAGCTTCAATCGTACCGTCTTTTTTAGCCCCAATACGAACATGCATCTTCATTTCATGTCTTGAGTTACTAGCCGCAAAAGTTTCTTCACGAGTATAAACAATCTTACTTGGCTTTTTAAGTTTCCATGTAACAAATGCCGTGAAGATTTCACAACAAGCCGTTTGTTTAGCACCAAATCCGCCACCAATTCTTGGCTTGATTACATTGATTTTTGACTTTGGAATTTCTAAAGCATTACTTAAAATTCTTCGAACATGGAAAGGAATCTGTGTGGAACTTACACAATTTAAACGACCATATGTATCAATGTAACAATATGAACGCATAGTTTCCATCATTGCCTGGGCATTGGCCTTTGTATGATAATCTCTTTCTAAGACCACTTCACAATCATTTAATACTGCATCCACATCACCAACAACACTTTCGCCACTGCTGACAATATTACGCTTTACGTCATTACCAATCTCACAAAGACACTTATAATCGTCTTCCTCATGAACCACAATTGCATTATCAATAGACTTTTCAAAATCTAACAACGGTTCTAATACTTCATAATCTACTTTGATAGCTTTCAAAGCACGATCTACACAATCCTCATTAGCTCCCGCAACAATTGCGACTTCATCACCTACATAACGAACTACATTTTCTAAGATTCTACGATCATATGGACTTGGTTCAGGATAAGATTGTCCTGCAAGAGTAAAACGAGAAGTTGGAACATCCTCATACGTATATACCGCTTCAATTCCAGGAATTCTTTTCGCAATGGAAGTATCAATACTTCTAATTTTTGCGTATGCATGTGGACTTCTTAAAAGCTTAACAATCAAACAATCCTTAGGTGCTAAATCATCACAATATACAGGTTGCCCTGTAACTAAAGCCATCGCATCTTTTTTGATGACACCTTTTCCTACACTATTCATGATTTTCACCTCGACTTAAATACGCCTTGATTGCACGCATCTGCGACATATATCCAGAGCAACGACATAAATTTCCAGCTAAATAAGCACGAATTTCATCATCACTTGGATTCACTAATTCTTTTTCCATTGCCAAAACATTCATAATAAATCCTGGCGAACAGAAACCACATTGTTCAGCGCCTTGTTTCGCCATAAACATACCGAATTCACCCGCTTCTTTTTGAAGTCCTTCAAGCGTCGTAATTTCATGACCATCACATCGAACTGTCAATATACTACATGAAAGAATTGGCGTCCCATCTCTTAACACTGTACACAATCCACAGTTTGCGGTATCACAACCTCTTTTTACACTGTAACAACCATGATCTCTTAGCCAGTCAAGCAATAAAGTTTGTGGCTGTACATCATCCTGAATCAATTTTCCATTCACTTTAATTTTAACCAACATAAGACTCTACCTTTCTCAATAACTTCTGAGTTAATCCCTCAACAAGTTTTTCTCTATATTCCTTGCTTCCGCGCATATTGTCTGCACAATATACATCTAAATCAATATGATCTAAATCACAATTATAAACTTTCGCAATGGCTGGTCTTGCACCAAAACAGAATCGGTAGTGATCTGCATACTTTGTACAAGATGCATTTAAAACACTTAAATCCGTAGCACTCCTTCTTACAGAAACAAAGGCACTCGGCAAATTTGTCTTCTTCACATAAATATATTCCACAATATCCTTTTCATATGGAAGATTCACAAATTCTTCAAGTGAAATACGCCCATGTTTATGTGTTTGTACATCACACTCTAAACATAATAAGCTACAGATGACATCACTAAAACTAAAACGCGAATATATACTTCCTCCAACTGTTGCCAAGTTTCTTAATTGTACACCGACAATATCTTTTACAGCATCTCTAAATACATAACAAGTTGCCTTATTGAAAGCTTGATGCGTTTCTAATTGACGCAAAGTTACCATAGCACCGATTTTGAATTCTGTATCATCTTCTTCAATTTGATCCAAACCTAATTTGCTTAAATCAATAGCAGTCGAAATCTGAATGTCTTCCATCTTCAACCAGATCATACCGCCTAGAATCATATTCTTTTTATTTTTCGTTAGTAGCGCATACGCCTCATCTAAAGATTCTGGCGATGCATAATTCATTATTCTTAACATAATGGATACGCTCTCTTTCTTTACTAAAATTTTAACACAAAAAAGAAAGTGTTAAACACAATGTTTAACACCGATTTGTTAGTCTTTTTTACCAGGCAAAATTAAATTTAATACGGTTGCGATCACAAACGTCATAATAATTCCGTTTTGTGCAAAAATATTTCCAACCCAACTTGGTAATTGTGCTAGAACTGTAGGTACTTGTCCAATACCAATTCCAAGACCAATTGCCAAGGCAATAATCAAAGTGTTTCTTTCATTGAATTCAACACGCATCAATGATTGAATACCACTTACCAAAATACTCGCAAACATAATAACGGCAGCTCCACCAAGTACAGATTGAGGCATAACTGCAAATAAAGCACTTAATTTTGGGCAGAAACCGCAAAGAATCAAGAAGATAGCTCCTGTCATAATTGTAAAACGGTTAACAACTTTAGTCACTGAAACCAAACCAACATTTTGAGAGAATGAAGTATTTGGCAAAACTCCAAACAATGAGGCAACAACAGAACCTAAACCATCCGCCAAAACGCCGCCTTGTAATTCTTCAGAAGTTGCTTCACGATCTAAACCACCATTTGTGATACCAGAAACATCTCCAACTGTTTCAACTGTTGTCGCAATAAACATAATTCCCATCGCAATAATTACTTCTAAGTTGAATTCCATTTTTACTGGCATAAATGTTGGAAGTGCAAGCCAAGAAGCTGTTTGAACTTGCGTAAAATCAACCATTCCTAACACAATAGCCAAGATATATCCAGCAATAATACCAATCAAAATCGAAGCATTATTCACAAAACCTTTAATTTGTTTGGCGATAATAATTACCAAAATAACAAATGTACCAACCAATAAATGTTTAGGATCCCCAAAATCAGCAGCACCACTACCTCCACCAAAATAATTGATACCAACAGGAAGTAATGATAAACCAATGGAAATGATAACTAAGCTAGTAACAACAGGTGGGAATAATTTTCTTAATGGTTTAATAAAGAAGCCTAAAACCATCTCAAATAACCCACCAATTAAACTTGCTCCCATCAATGCACCATAACCATATAAAGCTCCCATGGCTTTGGCAGTTCCAATAAATCCAGAACTTGTACCCATAACGATTGGAAGCTTCGCACCAATTTTACATACTGGATACAACTGAACTAAAGTAACAGTTCCTGCAATAAACATCGCATTTTGAATCAATGCAGATTTTAAATCCGGTGATAATCCAAGCATTCCTGCAATAATTAATAATGGACTGATGTTTCCTAGAAACATCGCCAATACGTGTTGAATACCTAAAGGCAATGCCTCTTTTAAAGGTACAACACCATCAAGTTCATATATCGAACCTTTTTTCACATCTTCTTTTCTCATTCTTTTCCTCCAAAAATAAAAAAGTCTCGTACAAAAACGAGAATCAACGCGACACAATAAAAAAATAGGTTGATTCATAGTCCCTGAATTTACGGTTTAGGGGTAGAAACATCGACACCGTATTAGTCGATATATACGAAACACGTTAGGATTATATCATTAATTAAACAAAAAAAATAGGACAAATCATCCTATTTCCATAATTTTTCAGGATATACACCATCTTCAATTAACTGTTTAAAGGCATTTTGTACATATTCCTTATCTTCAGCATATGTTACACCAAACCATTTATCATGCGTTTCAAGTACCTTCACATTGATACGATCTTCCCTCAATAATTCAGCCACAATATTTGGAAGCAAATACTCCTTCTTCATCGGATTATCTGAAATATTGGATAAGAACGTACTAAAATCCTTTTCTAAATAGTCTAAGAAATCTGGATAACCAGCCCACATATTCATAGAAACATTACTTTCTGGTTTTGCCCAAGCCTCCACTTCCGGATTATCACATACGATTTTATCCCCTTCAGCCTTGATTCCAGTTGTTTCATAAACTTCTTTTAATAAATTATTATCATCTACTTTACATACACCACGAGTTACAGTTCCATTCTCACTTAAAGTGTTCTTTAAAATGAATCCAGCCATGCCCATGTCAAATTCTTTTCCCATTTTCGCATGTTCAACCAAGAAATCATGTAACTTCACAAATGCTTCTTTTCCATAATAATCATCCGCATTAATAATCACATATGGTGTATCCACAACACTTTTCGCACATAGTACAGCCTGCCCTGTTCCCCAAGGTTTTGTACGACCTTCAGGACAAGTAAATCCTTCTGGTAAATCATTAATATCTTGGAATACATATTCTACATCCATATAATTTTGGATACGATTACCTATTACTTCTTTAAATTCCTCTTCAATATCCTTACGAATAATAAACACGACTTTATCAAAGCCAGCTTCTTTCGCATCATAAATTGAGTAATCCATAATGATTTCTCCATTTGGACCCATTTTAGCTAACTGTTTGATTCCACCACCAAAACGAGAACCAATTCCAGCAGCCATAATAATTAATGTTGTTTTCATATTATCAAAAAACTCTCCTTGTCAATCCGTATATCCATTATACTAAAATGTATACACCTTCACAAGTTGACTATAGTTTAGATACGAAACAAACACCAAATGCATTTGGTCCAATATGAACTCCAATTGTTGAACCAATACGAACACGATTCACATCTAAATCCAGTTTTGATTCTAATTTTTCAACATTCTCTAAACCATATGAATACAATGTATAAACTGGATACAATGTATCAACAATATCTGAATGCATCTTTTCACATACAACACTCGTTGCCTTATTTACACCACGTGTCTTACCGGCAACCACAACTTCTCCATGGTCTACACAAATAATTGGTTTAATACTTGCCAAAGTTCCAATAGCTGCTGCTGTCTTAGAAATTCTTCCACCCTTAGCCAAATATTCCAATGTATCTAAACCCGCATAAATATGCACATGCTCTTTTAATTCTTCTAAGCCAGATACAATATTTTCAACACTTCTATTTTCATCAATCCAGTTTATTGCCACTTCACATAGTAAGCGAATTCCAGCAACCGCAGTTAATGTATCTACAATATAGATATTTTCATAATCCACCATGTCTTTTGCCAGACAAGCACTTTGATATGTTCCACTTAGCTTACTCGATAAAGATAAACAAATCAATGTCTCTTGTTTCTTCTTCACTTCTTCAAAGATATCTAAAAATTCTTGTGGTGATGGTTGTGATGTTTTAAAAAATTCTTTTGAATTCATCATCTTCTCATAAAACGTTTCCTTATCAATATCAACACCATCCAAATAATTCTTTCCTTCAATCTGAATTTGTAATGGCACAAAATATAAATTTTTATTTCTAATCTCTTCTTGCGTATAATCACTTGCTGAATCTACTAATAATCGAATCATATTTTTCTCCTTAGTTAACTTAATTAACTGTTCACATTATATACTATTAAAACTTTCTGTCAAATATTTTAAAAAAATACTTGCATTAATTAAAATCATGTAGTAATATAAGTGAGCACTTGTCAAGAAAGACGAGTTTCATATACATGGCGCGTTGGAGAAACGGTTAACTCACATGCCTTTCACGCATGCATTCACGGGTTCGAATCCCGTACGCGTCACCATTGTTAAAATAAAGTCCGTAAGGACTTCTTTTTTTATTCAAAACACATTTTTCAGAAATGTTAAGAAATTCAACATTTATTTTTTCATAAAATTGTGTAAACCCTTTCACAATGATTTAATCTAAATCATTGTGAAAGGGTGTTTATATTATGCACAATAAACATAGTACATTTTCTGGCAAATTAGGATTTGTCTTGTCTGCCGCAGGAGCCAGTGTTGGCCTTGGTAACATTTGGCGATTTCCTAATTTAGCCGCAAAATACGGAGGAGGAATCTTACTACTTATTTACATTGTTCTGGCCTTAACTTTTGGTTATACAATAATCATAGCCGAAACAACACTAGGTAGAATGAAAAAGAAAAGTCCAGTGGAAGCTTTTCATACTTTCGCAAAGCCAAAGTTTGCATCATTTTCCGGATAGATCAATGCCATTATTCCAATTTTGATCGTACTCCATTATTCTGTAATCGGAGGTTGGGTCATCAAGTACTTATTCGAGTATTTAAAAGGTGATGCAAAATTACTTGCCACAGATACATATTTTCAAACTTCATTTCAAACGGAGTATCTACAAAAATATGTTTTATACTCTTTACTTTATTTACACTTGCCATCATTTATGCAGGTGTTCAAAACGGAATTGAAAGAGTATCCAAATTTATGTGTCGTATTATCTGTAATCATTGCAGGATATTCAATCAGTCGACCTGGCGCATTTGAAGGTGTTAAATGTTTCTTAATTCCTAATTTTGATAATTTTCATGGATGACCGTAGTAAGTGCTATGGGACAAATGTTCTATTCGTTATCCATTGCGATGGGTATCTTGATCACATTTGGTTCTTATATGAAAAAAGAAGTTTCCATTAAAGGTTCAAAAGAAAACGTAGAAATTTTCGATACAGCCATTTTGATTATGGCAGGATTGATGATTATTTTAGCTGTATACTCTTTTTCAGGTGGAGATATGGAAATATTAAAAGCTGGACCATCCTTAATGTTCATCACAATCCCTAAAGTATTCGCAAGTATGAGACTTGGTACAGGCATTGGTATCATATTCTTCTTGTTGGTGTTATTTGCAGCTATCACAAGCTCTATTGTGCTAACCGAAAGTGCTGTATCCACATTCCAAGATGAATTACATTGGTATAGAAAAAAATCTACAATCATTTTAAGCATTATTATGATTGGGTTAGGAACACTATCATGTTTAGGTTATGGTCCATTGTCAAACGTAACAATCATCGGAATGCAATTTTTAGACTTCTTTGATTTATTGAAAAACTCAGTCATGATGCCAATCGTTGCCATTGCGATTTGTATCTTTGTTTCAATAGTTGTTGGATTAGAAAAAGTCGAAGTAGAAATCACAAAAGATGGAAATTCATTCAAGCAAAAGAAAATATTCAATTTCATGATTCAATACTTATGTCCAATTTTCGCATTCATTATTTTATTAAGTTCAATTGCGAACGCATTTGGATTTATTTCCATGTAAGCTTAGCTTGTGCTAAGCTTTTTTTGTGCACAATTTTAATGTAAACTAATTGCAGGAGGTAGTTTATGAACATTACAGTATATTTAGGATCGACCTATGGAAATGATCCAGACTTTAAGACAAAAATAATAGAATTAGGAACATGGATTGCCAAAAACAATCATACATTAGTGTTCGGTGGATCTAAAACTGGATTAATGGGAGAACTAGCCAATAGCACATTAAATGCGGGTGGCAAAGTTATTGGTGTAGAAGCACAAATGTTTGTGGATGAAGGTGTCCACATGGATAATCTTACCAAGTTATACATTGAAAAAGATATTGCCGATCGAAGAACAAGAATGATTGAACTTGGTGATGCTTTCATTGCCTTTCCAGGTGCAACTGGAACATTAGAAGAAGTCAGTGAAATCTTATCAAAACTTTCACTGTACCAACTTAAATGCCCATGCATTTTCTATAATGTGAATGGATATTACGATCATTTAAAAGCATTCCTACAACACATGATTGATTGTGAATTATCCACACCAAAGCAGCAACAAAACATCTATTTCTTAGATTCAATCGATGAAATCGCAAACGTATTAAAGGACGAGTAAATTTTCTCGTCCTTCTTTATTATGATAATTGTTTTAATATCCACTCTTTATCAGTCGTTGTCTTCATTTTATTAAGTACGGTCTCATCTTCAAGCGCCAAACATATTTTAGATAACACTTCCATATGTTCTCCACCCTTACCTGCAATACCAATCACAAGCTGTGCTTTTTCATCCCCAAACTGAATTCCATCCGGATATTGAAGCAATACAATACCTGTTTTATGAATCACATCATCACCATGTGTAGTGCCATGAGGAATAGCCAATCCCATACCAATATATGTAGTTACTAATTCTTCACGTTCTAACATAGCCGGTATATAAGCGCCATCCACATAGCCTAATTCTCTTAACAACTTACCAGCCTCTGTAATCGCTTCTTCTTTGGATACAGAAGGAAGGTTTAATTTAATTCCATCCAATTGAATAACATCTTCTTGAACCGGTTTTATTTCGTCCTCTTTCTTAACTGCTTCTGTCATAATCGAATCTCCAGTCGACAACTGGAAGAACAAATTATCTAAAGCTGGATCTGCCAAGAAGTTTGATATTGTAACTACTTTCGCAAAAGGTGCAGATTTTTTTGCACGCTCTACCAAAGTTTCTTGTACGACCGCAATATCACAATCCACTGGAATATTATCCACAGAAGTATTAATTACAGTTAAGTCTGGTCGCACACCTTTTAAACGGTTTCTAAATTTAGTAGCTCCCATTGCACTAGATCCCATACCTGCATCACATGCGAATACGATCTTACGAACCAAAGAAACATCTAATAAAGCTTCGCTTCTTCCTTTACTTTCAGCCTTCATAGACTGCATCTTTTTACTAGCTTCATCCAAATTCTTTTCCCCAGCAAGCTTAACAATTGGGCTTGCCACCAAGAATGATACGCCAGCCGCAATCAAAACACCTAATGCTGTCATGAACACAGAGTCTTTTTCTGCCATAGACAAGAAAGCAATAATTGAACCTGGACTTGATGGACCTTTCAATCCAATATGGAAAATAGAGTAAAAGGCAATTGCACAAATATTCCCTAAAATTGGAGCAACGATCACAACTGGATTCATCAAAATATATGGAAAATAAATTTCATGAATTCCACCTAAGAAATGGATAATAATAGCCCCGGGTGCAGAATCTTTCGTTGCTTTATCTTTCGCAAATAACCAATAAGCTAATAGTACACCTAAACCAGGGCCTGGATTAGCTTCCAACATATACATTATGGATTTGCCTGTTTGTGCAGCTTGTTCAGCTCCAATTGGTGTAAATATTCCATGGTTGATCGCATTGTTTAAGAACAAAACCTTGGCCGGTTCAATAAAGATTGCTACCAAAGGAATTAATCCCTTATTTACAAGTACATCAACTCCATATGTTAACACAGTCAAAACGCCTGTCATAAAAGGGCCAATAATATAGTATCCGAATATCGCAATCAACATACCTAAAATACCGACAGAGAAATTATTGATCAACATTTCAAAGCCAGCAGGCATATGTCCATCCATCATTTGATCAAATTTTTTAATTACCCAGCCAGAAAATGGTCCCATAACCATGGCTGCCATCAACATAGGTTGACCTTGGGTTCCACCAACACCGGCAATACATCCAATAATCGTAATCGATCCCATCACAAGTCCACGATCACCGCCAACCATTCTTCCTCCGGTTGCCGCAATTAATACTGGTAATAAATAAGTCAACATATATGGTTGAATCGATGCCAATTGTTCATTTGGTAACCATCCGTCCGCAATAAATAAAGCTGTTATAAATCCCCAAGCGATAAAAGCGCCAATATTAGGCATAACCATCGCAGATAAGCTTTTACCAAGCTTTTGAAGAGTTGTTTTCATAATTGTCCTTTCTTAGGACTTCTTTAATATACAGATAGTCCTCGTTTTTCACATTCTTGTTTAAAACTATCTGAAAGTAACGAATCACTGATCAATACATCCACTTGATCTAAATCACAAATTGTATATGTACCCTTTCTTTCCACTTTGCTAGAATCCATTAACACAATCACTTTTTTAGATCTTTCAATTGCCTTTCGCTTTAACTCACAATCCTCTAAAGATTCGCATGTAAACCCCGTATCTTTCGCATAACGAGTTACACCAATAAACGCAACATCGAAGTTGACCTTCTCTAAGCAGCGAAGTCCATCCATTCCGTTGACGCTAAAACTGCGCATATTTAGATTTCCACCTGTCACAAAAACTTTCGATTTAGAGAGTTTTGCCATCTCTATAGCACACGTTAAACCACTTGTATAAAAAATATTATTTTGATTATTTAAAACATGTGCCAGCATTGTAGTCGTACTGCCTGAATCCACAAAAATTGTCTTAGCTGGTTCTACAAATGATAATGCCTTTTGCGCTATCTCTTTCTTTTCGTTTACATTCCGTCCGTAACGAAGTTTTAATACATCATCATTTCCAGAAACCACATCCATAGATTTGGCACCCCCATGAATTCGAACAATTCTTTTAGCTTGATCTAAATATTTTAAATCTGTGCGCAATGTCATTTCAGACACAGAAGGAAATTTTTCTTTTAATTGTGTAAAAGTTACCGTTTGGTTTTCATTCACAAACTCTACAATTTTGTTTCTTCTTTGATCCATTACTTCCATACAATACCTCCTGTATTTACTGTATTTAGTATACACAAGATTCTCGGTTTAATAAAATCTATTCTTGTTCAAAATGAGCTAATAAATATTCTTCGGCTTCAGGACACCACAATCCCTTATGAGCATCTACAATATCTGCCAACGCAGTATATCGATCATCTTTTTCTCCCATTTCTCTTAAATCTGTTAATGCAATCAATGGCATATTTAAATGCGTATAAATCAACTTCTTTCCGCCTGGAATCTTAGGTAAATTTAATGTTGTTTCTGCCGCTGCATTCAAACCACCAATATGCGTAACCATAACAGCTGGATCAATACGATTTTCTGCTGTTAAGCGTAAAGATTCAATCATATCATCTGTATTTCCACCTGTAGTTCCCATTACATGTGTCGAATTATAGTGAACATCGTAAAAATTCATTCTTGCACTAAACTGTTTGTCCGTAGGTCCCGCAAAGAAATTTAAACATCCATCACGACCTAATACAGCGCTTGACAATTCCACAACCGCTTCAACCGGTGCATAACAGAATACATCGTCAAAACCAGTTCCACCTGTAATTTCTTTTAAGCCGGCTGCAGGGTCTTCCATCTTTCCTGTATTCACGAAATGCAATTCAATACCATCAGCTGCCGCTTCTTCAACTGGGAATAAGTGAGCTGCTCGATCTAATCTTTCTTGATTTACGTCCGCAACCACTACCATTTTAGGGCGAATATCTCTATGCAACGCATATGTTAATGCGCCAAGTCCCATAGGGCCTGCTCCTGCAAGAATCGCAAGTTTTCCATCTTTCTTAATTCCCATTTCATGTTTATACACACCCATATGTGTATGATAAGCTGCATTAAACGCTCCAATCGAACATGACATTGGTTCAGCTAAACTAGCTTCATAATACGCTTTACCTTTATATTCGAGTAAGCATCCTAGCTCCATTACTTCAGCTGGAATAATGCAGTAAGTGGTATCTCCACCAAAAAATTCATAAGAATAACCAGGTGACCACATCGTTCCTTTATAGTTTAATGCTGGTTGTAAAGTAAACTTCATTCCCGGTTTAAATTTGTCTTGATGCTTAGCACCAACCTTAACAATATCACCCGCCATTTCATGTCCCATAATAGCTGGATGGTCCGCAACATCTTCATGAACACGTTTATGATTCACCCCTAAGATGGCACATTTGTAAGTTGACATACAGACACTGTCTGAGACAACCTTTACTAAAATCTCATCTTCCTTAATTTCTGGTAATTCAAATTCGTCTAATCTTAAATCATTAGCTCCATGTAATCGCACTGCCTTTGCTTTCATTTCAAAAGTCTCCTCTCTCTATAAATTGTTGTTTCAAAAGCTACATCTACATAATAACCGAATTATTTTAATTGTCAACTGTTATTTCAAAAATATTTAACTTGCGAAACAACAATAAAAGGAGTATCCTATAATCAGTTAAAGAAAAGGAGATCATTATGATTTATACAATTACTTTTAACCCATCTTTAGACTATGTAATACAAGTCGATCATTTTAAGCCAGGCATCATTAATAAAACAAAATTCGAAGAAATCCTTCCCGGAGGAAAAGGCATTAATGTTTCAATTGTCCTATCCAATCTTGGACACGAAAGTACAGCCCTAGGTTTTATGGCAGGTTTTACAGGGGAAGAAATTGAACATCGATTAGAGAGTTATGGAGCTAAAACAGATTTCATTCATGTAAAGAAAGGATTATCTAGAATCAACGTAAAAATGAAATCAGATGAAGAAACAGAAATCAATGGTATGGGGCCTGATATTCAGCCAGAAGATATTCAAGAATTATTCAATCAATTAGATGATCTAACAGAAAAAGATATTCTCGTTATTTCAGGAAGTATCCCAAGTACTTTACCTGATACAATGTATGAACAGATCATGGAACGTGTTCAGAAAAAGAAAATAAAAGTTGTTGTCGATGCGACAAACAACCTATTATTAAAAGTATTAAAATATAAGCCTTTCTTGATTAAACCAAACAATCATGAATTAGGTGAAATCTTTAATGTCGAATTAAACACTCGAGATGAAGTCATTCCTTACGCCAAAAAGCTACAGGAGATGGGTGCTCAAAACGTATTGATTTCTATGGCAGGACAAGGTGCAGTGCTTGTAAGTGATAATAATGAAGTGATTCAAAGTAAAGCACCAAAAGGAGAAGTAGTGAATTCTGTTGGTGCTGGTGATTCGATGGTTGCAGGTTTCCTTGCAGGATATTTAGATACAAATGATTACTCAAAAGCTTTTATCAATGGTTTGTGTTGCGGTAGTGCAAGTGCCTTCCAAGTTGGTCTTGCGACTAAAGAAGATGTAGAAAACATAAAGAAAACTCTTAGCGAAAACTAAGAGTTTTTTCTTTATTATAGTAATCCAACAGCTGAAGCTGCAATTGACAATCCGATGATTGCTACGATTAATACGATTGGACTGACTTGTTTTTTCTTCAACAACCAGAAGCACAATAATGTTACACACATTGGCAAGAAGTTAGGGAAAATTTTATCAAAGAATTCTGTTTGTACTGCAACTTTGATTCCACCATCAACTTCGATGACCGGCAATAAATTAATGGATACATAAGAAGCAATCAAAGCTCCAATTACTGTAATACCTAAGATAGTTGCTGCATTGGCAATTGTATCTGAGTTTTCAGTAATAATATCAATTGATTTTGTACCTAAGTTATATCCTAAGTGTGTCCACACAATATTTTTGATTTTTTTATTTTTTTGCTTGCAATTAATATAAACTTATAGTATCATTTACTAGCACTTGTCAAGAAAGACAAGTTTAATATACATGGCGCGTTGGAGAAACGGTTAACTCACATGCCTTTCACGCATGCATTCACGGGTTCGAATCCCGTACGCGTCACCATCTTTCAAACTAAGTCCGAAAGGACTTCTTTTTTTTGCTTTTTAAATGAAAAAGCCTTCCAACAAGAAGGCTAAAGTTCATTGACTATATTATGTACCCATATTCCTTTTTTAACCAATGTGATTCCTAATACTGCCTTAGGAATATCTACACATTGCACCAATAAGTACACATTGAATATAGGTAAATTCGTAAAACGAGTTAAACATAGTGCAACCATAAACGAAAACATGAATGTATATCCACTATCGAAGAAGAAGGTAAGCAATGTTTTTCCTCCTGCACGCATTGTAAAATAGCTACTGTAATACAAAGAAATAATTGGAAGCATACAAGCCGAGACTCTTAATAAAGATGTTGCTAATGACTTTACTTCTATAGACGTATTATAGATTTGAGGAATAAAGGATGAACATCCAAACAATGCCACACCAATACCTAAACACATCATAAAATTCATAAATACCATCTTCAAATCATAGTCTTTGGCATATTCAATTTCACCAGCACCCAGTCTTTGACCTACTATAATTGAAATCGAATTTCCCATTGCATAACAAATAATCATAAAGAAATTGGTTACTGTTGTTGTAATATTGATGGCCGCCACAGCCTCAAGTCCTCTTGTTGAATAACATTGAGAAATAAGCGCAATGGATATCGACCACAATATTTCATTGCACAATAGTGGAATTCCTCTTTTAACAACATTCTTAAATATATCACCCGATATCTTATCTAAACGCATCGCATCTCTTAAATATTTGTTATTATAGCCTGCCGCTACATTTATTCCCATCTCTACAACTCTTGAAATAACCGTACCAATGGCTGCACCAATAACGCCAAGTCTAGGGAATCCAAAATTTCCAAAAATTAAAATATAGTTGATACAAAAATTCACGATAACTGCAATCACACTTGCTTTCATCGGTAAAACTGTATTCCCCGTTTCTCTTAATGAAGAAGAATATGCTTGTGTAATCGCAAAAGGAATGAGTCCAATCAGCATAACATCCATATACTGCTTACCAAAGTTCAAAGTTGTCAAACTATCTGTCGGATCATCATTTAGATATAATGAAATCAATGAAGGCCCCAACACTTTAAAAATGCATATGGCCAATATTGAAATTAAAATGCCAAGCAACATTTTAATTCGGAAACAATTGTGTACACCGCCCCTGTTTCCACGTCCATAAAATTGTGCCAGAAATATTCCAGCTCCTGACATTGCGCCAAAGACGCTCACATTAAATACTTGAAATAACTGATTTGAAATAGATACACCACTCATAGATAGTGTTCCTAATTGTCCAATCATAATGTTGTCTAATAAACTGGCAAGATTGGTAAACCCGTTCTGTATCACAATCGGAATACATACAATCAAAACCATTCGATAAAACTTCTTATCTCCAATTAACGATTTCATGTCCTTCCCCCTCTATGTAAGAAATGCCGAGAACGCTTAATGATTCTCGACATTTCTTTTGTAGTAACACAATGCACCTAATAAATTTGCATCATTGTTAAATTTACAAGCTTTGATAACAGGTTTCTCTAATGTTGTAAACCATTGTGTCAATCCTATCATATTTTCTTTGATACACGCAATGAGTTTAGGCTGTGCCGATATACCTCCACCAATCAGAATTGTATCCACATCTAACAGCAACTGAAGATTGTTTAACATCCAAGCCAAATTTTGGCAATATTTGTTAAAACCTGCATATACTTTTTCATCATCTAAATGATCAAAAAGTTCTTTACCCGTTAAACCCGTCACTCTTTCAAGACCATCTTTTCCAAAGCATGCAGCCATGGTATTCTTGAAAGTCTTTTCTGTATCCATATGCGCATCTGAATATTCACCTGCCAATAAATGTGAACCTTCATATACCTTATGATCAATCACTATACCCATCCCAATATATGTACCTAGAACCACAACCAAAGCATTCTTTGAATGTATCAAATTTCCAAATCCAAGTTCAGCCCACGTTGCACAACGACCATCATTTTCAATTGTCACTTTACAACCTTTAATTTCTTCCAACCGCTCCTTTAAAGGGTAGTTCGACAGAAAAGCCAGTTTACCAGTAATAAACGCCTTTGAATGATCTTCATTCAAGATTCCAGGCATACTGATCGCAATTCCAGTATATTCAAATGGTAAATCACAAATGGATTGAACGATTTTATCTGCCGTATCCAAAGTAGGATATCCCCCTTTTTGTTGGATATTCCCTGACGCATCGCATAATCCATATTTAATATTGGTACCCCCAATGTCGATAGTTAAAATCATAATTTTTGCGACGTTGAAATTGTGTAACTATATAAATCACCACGATAGTAACACATTGTATACTCTATCTTTTTCTTCTTTTTATCATAAGAGATACGCTTACGAGCTAAAACCGGCTGATCCTTACGTATTTTCAGAGCCAAACAGATTTCTTCACTCGGATTAATCGCAGAAAACTCTTCATCTATTCTTGTCGGTGCGCCAATCACTTCATAAATAGACTGTGTTTGTTCTTCCATATTCAAAGGTATATTCAAACTTAAAGGAAAATAAGACACAAAATACACCAATAACACATCATCTGCGGTACGAACTCTTCGAACGCAATACATCATTTCTTCGTCCAAGCCAAACAATTCTCTTGTAGCTTCATCCGGAATTTCTTTTGTGATGTGAAAAGACTTAGTTCCCGGCGTTCTTCCTAAAGCCATCATTTCGTCTGTAAAACTACGGATATGCGACAACTCCTCTTTGATTTTAGGTCTGTATGTCACAAACGTACCCTTGCCACGTCCACGCTTTACCATACCTTCCTGTTCTAATTCAAGAATAGCTTGTCTTGCTGTAATTCTTGAAACATCGTACATCTCTTGAATTTCCATTTCACTGTCAACGCGATCCCCTACAGCCAAGACTCCATCTAGGATATCTTTTTTGTAGAACTCCTTTATTTGCTTATAGTAAGGAAGATGACCCGACGTTGTATCCAACTTATGCATAATTTGATCTCCTTATATATTTGTTATAACAATTATAGGGTATTTCTTCTTCGCTTGTCAATTTCAATCCATTCATCTAATGTCATTGGAACATAATCACTGTACATACAGAAACAATTGATTAACTGACAAGGCACACCCTCTAATTGGCCATCACTGATTCTTGGGTGTTTTTGTTGATGAATATACTCTTGATAAGTATCTAAAAATTGCTGATCTTGCGTCGCATGAATATGCCCATGCAACATAAATGTTTTTGGGTTTCCATCCTCATCTCTTCGATATTGTCCGTTATAGCACGCAATTGGATAATGAGATAAAACTACTTTTCGTTTATTCTCATTTAATTCCGCATAATCTTTGATCCAAACAAATCGCGAAGCATCAAAGTTTTTATCATCCAAGAAACGATCATGATTTCCACGAATCAAATAAATTTTCCCCTTTAATTCATCCAAAATCTCTGTTGTTTGACTTGCGTTCCCCCATGAAAAATCTCCCAAAACAACAACTTCATCATTCTTTCGAACTTTACTATTCCATTGATCAATCATATATTCATTCATTTGTTCAATGTCTTCGAAACCTCTTTGATCCATCTTTTCATTCAACGAACGATGAAAAAAATGTGTATCTGCAATATAATAACGCATCTTTTAACTCATCCTTTCAAATAGAAAATAGCGGAAGACCCGCTATTTTATCATACACGCAAATCCTTCTTGTTTATAAGCACTTTGCGTCTTTTTCAAACTTACATAATCCGATTGAGCTTCACCCTTATCTAATAAGCCACTTTCAATCATCGTATCTATATTTGCTGTTTTAAAATCCATTTCCAACGTCACTTCAACCTGCTGTTCATTTAATTCAGTAGATACATGAACGCCTTCAATCGAATTATATTTATCATCCAATGAAGAATTGATCTTAAATTGAATCTGTTCAGAATTCATATCTTCTGTTATACCTAAATCTGAAAAGCTCATCGCAAACTTCTGTGTCATCTTTTGAATCTTATCCCCCTTAGCTTCAAAAGTAACTTGTTGCGAAGAATCATTCTTACAATCAATTACCTTTATTTTATTTGCCTTTTTCACTGTAACCGGCGCCTTTTCGATTGACTTACTCTTTTGATGCGTAAGATCACTCACTTTTGTACAGCCACAAAGCAATAAACATGCACACAAGAAATATTGAACTCGCATAAGCATTCCCCCTTACGCAAATCATTTTATCATGAAATCAAATGTTCATCCACAAAGTTCGAAAGTTCATTCAAGCCAGCCTTAAATAACTTACTATCTTGCGCTAAGCCTAAACGGAAATAATATTCTTTGTCAAAACCAGATCCCGGCACAAAGAAAACACCTTTTTCTGCCAATAATAATTTCGCAAACGTCTCACTTTTTAAATCAAAATTATACTTCAAAAAACAAACCGTACCACCACTTGGTAATACACATTCAAACGAAGGATTATCTTTAAGCCATTCATGAACGATATGTTTATTTGTTGAAATAATATTTTTAGCCCTTAAAATCAATTCATCCTTATGCTTAAGGGCAATCCATCCCAATTTGTCCACTAAAGGACCTGTAGAAATCATAGAATAATCTCTTCTTACATTGATTTTATGAATCACATACTCATTAGCTTTGATCCATCCAAGACGTAATCCAGCTAGTGAGAAAATCTTACTTAAACTCGAAGTTGAAATACCATTCTTATATAAATCGCTTATAGATACTTCCTCATTTAAACCACGATATACTTCATCACAAAGAATATATGTATTATAGGGTTTACACAATTCAATCAACGCATTTAAAAAACACCTTGAATATTGTGTTCCCGTTGGATTTGAAGGATTATTTAAAACAATCATTTTCGTTGATGAATTTAAAACACCTCTAAACTTTTCCACACTAACCTGCCAATCCACCTCGTCCAATTCAACCAAGTGCACTTTACAACCAATTGATTTTGGAACATCCACAAACTGCTGATACCCAGGAATCACGCTAATGACTTCATCTCCTTTTTCTAATAAAGTATTCATCACCAATTCATTTGCCTGCAAGCAACCTTGTACTGTTGTGATATTATCAATTGTTCCATGCTCATATAAAGATAGGATTTCCTTTTTTAATTCAATATCCCCAGTGATTTGACCATAATCTAATATTAGATTTGAAAAATCAAAGTCTTCCAAGTCTAACAATTCCTGCAATGTAAGAGATTTAACACATGTATCCGTCATATTGTAGATGGCATCATTTTCATAGTCATTCATCCATTGTTCGACTTTAAAATCTGGCAATCTCATTCGTAGAATACCTTACTCAAGAAATCCTTTGCACGTTCAGACTGAGGATTTTCAAAAAACTTTTCACTCGTATTCTCTTCTACAATTTCACCTTGATCCAAGAAAACAACTCGAGTGCCTACCTTTCTTGCAAAGCTCATTTCATGTGTAACCACAACCATTGTCATACCTTGCTTACCTAGATCCTTCATTACTTCAAGCACTTCCTTGATCATTTCTGGATCTAATGCACTCGTAGGTTCATCAAATAACATAATATCTGGATTCATGCATAAGGCTCTGGCAATCGCTACACGCTGTTTTTGTCCACCAGACAAGTTATTAGGATACGCATCCTTCTTTTCTAATAATCCAACTTTATCCAAATACTCTAAAGCTGTTTTTTCAGCTTCTTCATCCGTTTTATTTAAAACTTCTACCTGCGCTAACTTACAATTTTGTAAAACCGACATATTTGGAAACAAATTAAAATGCTGGAATACAAATCCCATACGATTTCTTTGTGCACGAAATTTCTTTTCATCATCCGGATTCATCCATTCATCATCCATATAAATTTTTCCTGAATCCACATGCTCCAAGCCATGAATACAACGTAATAATGTACTTTTCCCTGAACCACTCGGACCAATCAACGAGATAATATCCCCTTTATTGACTTCTAAGCTTACATTTTTTAGGGCACGTGTTTTATTAAATTGTTTTGAAACATTCTCTACTCTAATCACTTACAGCCAACCTCTTTTCCACTTTATTTCCAATACAAGAAACGATACATGTCAAAATTAAATAGAATATTGCTGCTAACATATATGGCGACATAACATCATAATATTCAGCCCCAATGACTTGTGCTCCCTTTAAAAGTTCCACTGCACCGATACAACTAATCAAAGAACTATCTTTGATCAATGTGATAAACTCACTAATCAATGGTGGTACTACACGCTTAAATGCTTGGGGTAAAATAACAAGTTTCATTGTCTTCCAACTTGATAATCCCAATGTTTCACAAGCTTCCCATTGTCCTTTATCAACCCCATTAATGCCTGAACGCAAAAGTTCAGTTTGATAAGCGCCAGAGTTAATACTTAACGCAATCATACCAATTACGATAGGATTGATTCTTAATACATTGCCTGTAAATGCTGTATAAATCGATGGAATAACAGAGAAAATAATCAAAATCTGTAGAAGCAATGGGGTTCCACGAATGATTGTGACATACACAAACGCTATAGCTCTAGGCACCTTATGTTTACTTCTTCTGCCACTAGCTCCAAGAATTCCAAGGACTAAACCAATTAAAAGGGAAAGCGCTGCAATCGCAACCGACAACAGCGCACCCTTTGCCAAATAGAGTATATTCTCTAATGTAAATACCTGATCAATCGCAACAAACATACACTTTCCTCACTTTTCCTTTACTTTGTTTCTAATGGAGACAAATCGTATTTTTTGCATAACTTAGCATAATCATCACTCGCCAAGAATTTTTTAATACATATATTCATCTTCTCAATCATATCTGTGTTGCCTTTTTTCGCAATGATGTAGTTTTGTTCATCCATTAAAGATTCATCTAACATTTTAAACTCGTCACTCTTTACATAGTTTTTCGCTACGCCCAAGTCAACGATAGCCGCATCATATTGATTTGCACTCAATGCATTCATAATGTCTTGCACATTCTTTAATCCAGTTACTTTGGCATCCTTAACTTCTTTTGCGGCAGCCTCACCAGTAGCTCCTGTTTGAGCAACTAGAGATTTACCTTCTAAATCAGCAGTCGATGCGATATCAGAATCTTTTGGGATCACTGCAACCTGGCTTGATCCTAAATATGGATCTGACCATTCTACTTTACGTTTTGAATCATACGTAAACCCTGAAATTCCCACATCAATTTGATCACCTTGAAGCTGTGTAATGATATTATCAAAATCCATCTTCTTCATTTCTAACTTGTAAGTAACACCTTCTTCATCACTTAAATATTCTTCAAAACACTTCATCATATCTGGATCAAATCCGACGATATCTCCCTTTTTATTTTCCGATTCATAAGGAGCATAATCTGGAGAAATCCCCACAGTAATTGTTTTTACATCCTTTGATTCGCTTGAACATCCTGCCATTGTTAATGCGGTTAAAGCTACCATACCTAATTTAATAATTTTTTTCATTTTATATTCCTACCTTTCTTCATGTGTAAATCAAAAATTATTCTATATCGTCGATCACTTTCCATTCACACACACCCTTTCTAATAAAAAAAACGCCCAAATATATATTGGACGTTATATACGCGGTACCACCAAAATTCCATCTGCCTATACAGATGACACCTCATTCTTAACGCGAATTCACGATTTAGCCTCAAATCTTCGACTAAATAACTCCAAGACACGTTCCAAAAGTTTTCACAATAACTTACACCTACCGTTATCTCTCTTAAGAAAAATTACTTTTGTACTTCTTCTCTTCTTCGTTTATGTAAACTATTATATCCATTTTCTGAAAACTTGCAAGTTAAAAATGAAATTATTTTACATTTGCTTACAAAAAATAGAACCCCCTAAGAGATTCTATTCATTTTCTAAAGCAAATTCATTTAAAGCATCAATCGTTTTAGTATATTGCTTTTTGACTGCACCAAACTGTTGTAAACCTAATTCCAAGTTTCCTGCACGCAAACTCTCTGTAATTTCAAAACTAGGCTTATACAAATGATCAAAACCTAAGTTCATGCATACTCCTTTTAAAGTATGAGCGGCTCTAAAAGCCAATTCCACTTGTTTTTCATTCAAAGCCGTTTCTAATTCTTGAAAACTAGTATCATCTTTAAATTTCAAAGCGAACTTTTCAATCATTTTAGCACTTGGCAAACGCTTAATAACATCTTGATAGTTTGCTCCCATTTTTACATAACATTCTTCGATTGTCATTCCATTTTCCCTCTTTAAAATATAACTGAATATTAAATTAATATTTTAATTAAAGCTTTTTTAAATTATATATATTTTATAATCTAACCAAATAAAATGCAATATAAAAAGGAAGCTCTCTAAATGATTAGTTCTTTAATGCTTGTAATGGTGCAGGAATTCTTCCTCCACGATTGATCATGACATCATTTGAAATCTGAGAAATTGGCATGACAGGACCTGCTCCTAATAAACCACCAAAGTCTAGTTCATCACCAACATCTTTTCCAATCGCAGGAATCACACGTACGGCTGTCGTCTTTGTATTAACCATACCGATTGCAGCTTCATCCGCAATAATTCCTGAAATAACGCTTGCACTTGTTTCTCCTGGAATTACGATCATGTCCAATCCAACACTACATACTGCAGTCATTGCTTCTAATTTTTCTAATTTTAATGCACCTGTTCTAGCCGCATGAATCATACCTGCATCTTCACTTACAGGAATAAAAGCACCGGATAATCCACCAACATTACTTGTTGCCATAACGCCACCTTTTTTAACAGCATCATTCAACATGGCCAAACAAGCCGTTGTTCCATAAGCACCACAAGTTTCCAATCCCATTTCCTCTAGAATATAGGCAACACTATCACCAATAGCTGGAGTTGGAGCTAAAGACAAGTCCACAATCCCAAATGGAACGCCCAATTTTTCACTCGCTACCGTTCCAACCAATTGTCCCATACGCGTAATCTTGAAGGCTGTGCGCTTAATTAGATCTGCAATCTGATCCATACGCAATGATTTATCGGCTTTACTTAATACAGCACGCACAACACCTGGTCCAGATACACCCACATTAATTACACAATCGGCTTCACCTACACCATGGAAGGCACCAGCCATAAATGGATTGTCTTCAGGCGCATTACAGAATACAACAAGTTTAGCAGCTCCTAAACAATTGTCATCCTTTGTATATTCAGCACAACGCTTCACAATACGCCCCATCTGCGCAACGGCATCCATATTGATACCTGCTTTTGTACTACCTACATTGACACTAGCACACACATGCTGCGTCTTTGCCAAGGCTTCAGGAATGGATTCAATCAATTCATTATCCCCTGCTGCATATCCTTTTTGTACTAGTGCAGAATATCCACCAATAAAATCAACCCCTAATTTTTGAGCACAACGCTCTAATGTTAATGCGTATTCTACTGGATTTCCCCCTGAACAAGCCACTAACATCGCAATTGGAGTTACACTAATTCGTTTATTTACAACGGGAATACCATAAATCTTACTAAAATCGTTTCCAACTTTTACTAAGTCTTTGGCTAAGCGGCAAATCTTTTCTTCTACTTTTTGACATGACACTTGAATGTCTGGATCCATACAATCCAATAAACTAATACCCATTGTAATCGTACGAATATCCAAATATTCTTCGTCAATCATCTTTATTGTTTCTAAAATTTCATTTGTCTGCATAAGAATACCTCATTAAATTTTGTGCATAGAATTGAAAATATCCTGATGCATACAACGAATGACTAGATTCTTTTCTTTTCCTAAGTTTTCGATTTTTTCCGCAAATTCATTTAATGGAATACTCATTTCATCAATTGCAACCATCATAGTCATAGTAAACATAGAATCTACGATTGTTTGAGTTACATCCAATACATTTAGATTGTAGTTTGCGCATTCATTGGCAATCATAGCCAAGATTCCTACTTTGTCTTTTCCAATTACACTAATAACAGCCTTCATCATCTTTCTCCTTAAAACTTGATTTCGCATTTTTCAAAGCGTATAAGCTCATATGGTTCATATGCACTCTGGATTCCTTGCACATTCACATCATATTCACTTGGCATAAAGGATACCTCATTTTGTTGATTTAGACAATCCTTAATACTTTGGCTTTGTTCTTTTGTTAAAGTATGTGACTTCTTGAAACAAATGTCATTTGCCTTATCAACCAATACAATTTCTACATCTAGACAATCACTTTTAAACAAATGCTCTTTCCAATCACACTCTTGAACATTGAAATAAAAATCACTGGAATCAATATCGCCACCTTCAAGCACAAATACGGCAATATCGTTTGTGTAACAAAAATGAAGATCGATACCACTATTCAACATATCAATTTCCTCCTGTGTCCAATCCTCATCTTTTATTACTAACATAAAACGGTTTTCTACATAGTCCATAATGGCACCAAAATCGATGTCATACGCAAATTTTTCTTTTTTATTCATACATTCATTATAAAGATTATCTTAAAAAAAAGCGAATCAATTTCTCATTCAATTTTGTATAAGGCTGATAACGCATAGGTAAATCAATGATTCTTTTTTTATCCACAATACTCTTTGTATGACTAAACGTATCAAAACCACGCTTTCCATGGTAAGAACCCATACCACTTTCGCCAACACCACCAAAACCCATATGACTAGTAGCTAAATGAATCACAACATCATTGATGCAGCCACCACCAAAGGATACTTCACTCGTTACTTTCTTCGATACCTCTTTATTATTTGTGAAAATATATAAAGCTAGTGGACTAGGCATCGAATTGATTTTATTTATAACAACATCTAAATTTGAATATGTCAATATTGGCATAACCGGACCAAATATCTCTTCCTGCATAATAGGATCTGAAAAATCCACACGATCCATTACCGTTGGTTCAATTTGTAGATTATGATGTTTTCCACCATAGACAACCTTATCCATATCAATCAACCCTAAAATCCTCTTATAGTGCTTTTCATTAATAATATGACCATAATCATCTAAGTTCGCATATTGACGCTCAATTTCGGATATCACGAATTCGATAAATTGGTCTTTTATAGATTCATGTACCAACATATAATCTGGAGCTACACAGGTTTGTCCACAATTCAAATATTTTCCAAACACAATTCTTCGTGCAGCCAATTTAATATCTGCATCTTTATCTACGATACAAGGACTTTTTCCTCCCAATTCTAGAGTGACTGGCGTTAAATATTGACTCGCCTTATTCATCACAATTTTTCCTACACGTCTTGATCCTGTATAGAAAATATAGTCAAATTTTGAATCCAACAATTTAGAACTCACTTCACTATCTCCAAGTACACAAGCCACATATTCTGGATCGAAAGATTCTTCAATCATATCTTTGATTACTTGTGATGTGTATGGACTAAATTCACTAGGTTTTAATACCACCGTATTTCCAGCTGCAAGTGCATCAATCAAGGGGTCAATAGAAAGTAAAAATGGATAATTCCAAGGACTAATAACTAACACCACGCCATAAGGACTCGGTTTTTCAAAACTACGCGACAAAAATTGAGACAATGGTGTATATACATTCCTTTCTTTAGCGAACTTACGAATGTGTTTTTCCATATAAGTCAATTCATTTAAAGCTAACCCAACTTCGCACATATAAGTTTCAAAGTTTGATTTTCCGACATCCATTTTAATAGCTTCATTAATTCTGTCTTCGTAAGCTAAAATCGACTTTTTTAAAGTTTTTAAGGCATTTATTCTAAAATTAATATCTAGAGTTTTATGTTGCTTATAAAATTCTCTTTGTTTTAAAACGATTGGATCCATACTTAATCCTCCACTACAAAATCATACACTTTTTCTAACTCTTTTACACCCCATAAAACTGGAACTGGATATAATGGATTGGCTTCATGATCTGCGTAAATAGCCAATTCGTGTATATCCGATTTCTTTAATTCACTAAATGTAGATGAGATGCCAAAATACTTTTTCATTAAAGTGATTTGTTCAATAAAACGCTCAGGTCCAACCTTATAGGAATCATTCGCATTACAGATGCCACAATACAGGCCATTTCATAGAGTTTCTTATACACACTTTCTCCATATTGTTTCAATACAACATCAAGTAATGTTGCGTTAGTTAGTCCATGCGCAATATTATATTTTTCACCCAATGAATGAGCAATCGCCTGCACATATACATAGGATACTGTAAAGGCATGTCCAGCATAGAAGGCAGCATCGAACATATTACTTCTAGCTTCTAAATCATTTCCGTCTTCATACACCTTATATATATTCTCAAAAATTAGTTTTGTAACCTTTAATGCATATGCACGCGTCTTCTTTGTGGTCGAATTACCAATATAAGCCTCAATCGCATGGCTTAAAGCATCCATACCAGTACATGCCGTAATAAATGGAGGCAAGGATAAAGTGGGTTTTGGATCTAAAACGGCATAATCAGGAATCAAATTAAAATCATTGATCGTATATTTATGACGTGTTTTTGAATCTACAATGACAGCCGCAAGAGTTGTTTCACTTCCTGTTCCAACTGTGGTAGGTACACAAATCAACAATGGTAGTTTCTTCCATATCTTTAAAATTCCTCCATCTTTGATAGTGGTTTCTTAGGACGAGCAAGTCTAGCACCAATGGCCTTAGCACAATCCATGCTAGATTCTCCCCCAAAACCAATTAAAGCCTGACAATTAGAAGATAAATATTAGTTTTTTGCTTCTTCTACATTATCACTTGTAGGAGTTACCACTGTCTTATCATAAATTACATATGAAATAGAATGATGATCCAAGTGTTCACACATACGATTTAATATTGCTAATTGATGCACAGTAAAATCAGTAATCACCATCACTTTAGATATGTGATTATCCATGCAAATATGAGAAATTAAAGATGTACTCTTTAATGTTTCAGGAGTTCGATAAAGTAAAATAGGAATCACTAGTTTAAAACAATTCCGAAAAATTTGACAATATATTTTCTTGAATGTATTCATAAAGCGCCTCCGTTTAGTTAACTTTATCAACTACAAAAAATATGGACACGTTCATGTCCATACCTTTATGCTTTCATCAATAGCTTTCGGATTGATTCTTCACTTACTGAGAAGATCGATGCGATACTTGAAATACTGAATCCTTTGTCTACCATTGTTTGATACATTTCAAGTTCTTTTTTCTCACTGCCTTGTTCGATTCCTTGTTCAATGCCTTGTTTGATTCCTAACTCAATTCCTTCAGCTTTCCATTCCTTTGACTTTACTTCTAACCATCTTTTTTCAGCTTCACACATTTAACTACACCTAAGCTTTCATCAACAGCCTTT